>Ga0194120_10001605_pt1 | contig 40705 bp, 39 predicted proteins | sample TA2MahCa65mmetaG_FD_148642 | JGI IMG/M metagenome (GOLD analysis project Ga0194120, IMG submission 148642) | Freshwater microbial communities from Lake Tanganyika, Tanzania - TA2015019 Mahale Deep Cast 65m | ecosystem: Environmental > Aquatic > Freshwater > Lake | place: Tanzania: Lake...
CGGCAAAACGTGACAACACCTCAGGGACATGGTGTGGAGCAACTTCCACGATAAATCGGCCATTCGATTCGCTCAACAACCATCGAGCATCAATGGCATTCTCACACGCAGTCATGTCGACCCCTAGTCGACCACCAATTGCCATTTCAGCTACTGCAACTGCAATTCCACCTTCAGAAACGTCATGGCATGAACGAATGAGGCCATCGCGAATGGCGCGATGCAAAACCCGGTATCGACTGGGTGCTGTGGCATCGGCGTCGGGCACAACACCGCTATATGAGGAATTTCTCACCTTTGCCAGATGGCTTGCCCCGAATTCGCACAACGTATGCCCCAGAACTATCAGCACATTTTGCGCCTCTTTGATATCTGGCGTCACCGTTCTATTTGTATCAGGCACATGCGCAACAGCCGTGATCACCAAGGTTGGTGGAACAGAATGGCGCTCACCATCTCTGCCGGAATATTCATTGTTCAGAGAATCTTTGCCGGAGACGAATGGCGCCGAGTGCGCCATTGCAGCCATGCAACATCCCTTCACCGCCGCAACCAAGTGGCCAAGTGTTGTCTGTCGCCGCGGATCTCCCCAGGAGAAATTGTCGAGAAGTGCAACTTTGTCGGGGTCCGCGCCCACAGCCACAACATTGCGAATTGCTTCATCTACCACTGACAGCGCCATTCGCTCGGGGTCTTTTTCGCCAAACCACGGGTTCACCCCAATGCCGATCGCTATCCCATGAGTATCACGAGGCTCTGCGAGTACAACCCCGTCTGCATGTCCATCTTGTTGCGCCCCAACTAATGGACGCACGAGTGTTGCACCCCCAATTTCATGGTCGTATCTGTGAATGATTGCTTCTTTTGAAGAGATGTTCGGATGCCGCAACAACTGCTGCAATGTCGACACAATGTCAATGTCTCCAAAGACAGCCTGAAATTCATTGCAGCTCATCTCTGCACGATGAGGTGTCGGCATGACTGCCATCATCTGACGCTGCGGACGACCATTGTGGAGAAAATGCGTGTCGAGATCAAAAACAACCTCACCCTTGTTGTGCACAACCAGTCGGCCATCACCGGTGAACTCACCAATGTCTGTGCATTCGACTCCGTAGACACGACAAGCCTCCTTTAGAGGCTTCACATCTGGTACTGCAACAACCATGCGCTCTTGGGCTTCGGACAGCCAAATCTCCCACGGGGAGAGTCCCGGGTACTTCAATGGCAATTCAGACAACTCGACTGACGCTCCAACACCTTCTGCCATTTCACCGATCGCAGAAGACAAGCCACCAGCTCCACAGTCTGTAATGGCACGAAACAAATGCTGACCTGTCCCTAAGACATCGATCAGCAATTTTTCGGCGATCGGATCTCCGATTTGCACACTGGCACCCGCCACATCACCAGTTGTTGCATCCATTGTCATGGACGAAAACGTTGCACCGCGTAGTCCGTCTCTGCCTGTTCGGCCACCAAGCACCACGACACGATCGCCAGGTTGGGGTGACGCTGCTTCGAATTCTCCGTGTGCCACACCAATACATCCGGCATACACCAAAGGGTTGGCCGTGTAGCCGGGGTCATACAACACAGCACCCGCAACTGTGGGCAGACCAATCTTGTTGCCATAGTCAGCAATTCCAGCTACCACGCCAGCACGAATGCGTCGGGGATGAAAAACGCCATCGGGTAAGTCCGCACCAACGGTGTCAGGAGGTCCGAAACACAAGATATTTGTGCACGCAATCGGCAAGTGCGACGCACCTAAAACATCGCGAATCACTCCTCCGACACCGGTATTCGCCCCACCAAATGGTTCGACTGCACTGGGATGATTATGGGTTTCACACTTCAGTGCAATTGTCGTGCCTTCGACAAATGAAACAATTCCCGCATTACCGACAAAAGAACTCACCACGAATGGTGCGTCAATAGTCTGAGTGGCTTCTCGTAGTTGATCGATCAGAGATTTCAGAACCTCGCCAGAGTCAGTAGTAATACTTGCCCGAAATGTTTTGTGCGCACAGTGTTCGCTCCACGTCTGAGCAATGGACTCGAGTTCGATATCACGTATGCCACGCTCGCGATAATGGTCGCGCACCGCACGCAATTCCTCCAGGTCGAGGGCCAATCCGCGTTCTACATTCAACTCCTGCAGTTGCGCATCTGTTGTATCTGTCGCAAGTTGCACCAGCTCGACAGGGCTCAATTCTGCTCTGCTCTCGATGGGCACAATAGGCATGAGCGGTGTGTCGATAGACCAGTACTCGATAACCGGATTGGCCAGCAATTTGCGCACCAAGAGATCAAGTTCGCGCGAGTCCACCGTGCCCACTATGTCGAAATGCTTACAAGTAGTCACCGCGTCGATGCTGATTCCTAGTCTGGTAGCTATCCGTTGCAGCTGGTGCGACGCAGCGTCGGTCACGCCAGCATGAAGTGCAGTCTCCACAAAATGATCACACGGCTTTGTCGTTAGTCCCCACGATGCCTGTTGCAACAGGGGCTCAACGAGAATTTCTTCCAAGACTGCACGGTTTTCACGACTCAGATCACCATGAATGAAGTACACGTCGACGACGTTTACTTCACGCAAGCCCGAAAGCCCCAGGTCATACGCATCACTCAGAAATGACTGTGCACGGGGGTCTTTGCCTACAGATTGAATTTCCAGGCGGTGAACATCGCTACTGAGTGACACCGCACCAACTCCCACAAATTCAAACTAGTGGTGCTTGCCAGTGCCGCTTGGCTAAATGCCCAACCTGTACGAGAAGTTAAAAGAATCTCTTTACGGAAAGTACAAGTGGAATAGCTTCTCACTCTCCGTCGACAAACTTTCGTCTACGCTCACCGCGTGCCTGAAATTCCCCTTCCACTTGTGAGTGTGGTGATGGGCTCTCGAAGTGACTGGGTAGTCATGTCGAAATCTGTCGATATTCTTGAGCTTTTCAATGTTCCTCACGAGGCGCAGGTCCTCTCGGCGCATCGCATGCCCGATGAATTGTTCTCGTTCGCCGAAACTGCAAAGACACGGGGAATCAGGGCGATCATTGCTGGTGCCGGAGGCGCTGCCCACCTTCCCGGAATGCTCGCGGCAAAGACACTTGTTCCCGTCTTGGGTGTACCTGTTCCAACAACACACCTTTCTGGCGAAGATTCCCTCTATTCCATAGTGCAAATGCCTGCCGGCACACCCGTTGCAACTTTTGCCATTGGCGAGGCCGGTGCGATAAATGCTGCCCTCTTTGCAATTGAACTTCTTGCCCACGACATCGAGCAACTGCACAGCGCCCTCGCTGAGTACCGCCGAACTCGTCACGACGACGCTGCCTCCAGCGTTCTTCCTCCCACCTAATGTCAACAACCCTTGGCGTTCTCGGAGGTGGCCAACTTGGCTTGTACTTCATTCTTGCGGCCAAGAAATTGGGATTCGGTACTGCTGTGCTAGACCCAGATCCGCATGCACCAGCGGGTGCACACGCGGACAAACACATTGTTGCCCAGTTCGACGACGTGCAAGCTCTGACAGACATCGCCGGTATGTGCAGTGCCGTCACTATTGAGTTCGAAAATCCACCTGTTTCATCGTTGGAGTTTCTCGCACAATTGGTCGAGGTTCACCCCTCTCCCTCTTGCGTGGCAGTGGCGCAAAACCGTCGAGATGAAAAACGCTTCTGCGAATCTTTGGGTCTGTTAGTTGCTCCATATGAAGTCCTGGAAACACCAGATGATGTCGAGCGAATCTCACGTCTCGGAGTCGCTCGTACACACTTGCAGCCATCAGGCGTGCCATTTCTCATGAAGACCTGTCGACTTGGGTACGACGGCAAAGGTCAACAGAAGATCACCAATCTCATGGACGTTTCAGCACTTTGGCACAACGTCGACAATGTGCCTTGTGTTGTTGAACAAATAATCCCACTCGACGCAGAGTTTTCAATTGTTCTTGCGCGCTCACGCACTGGCGAAGTGGCAGTGTTTGCGCCTACCCACAATGTCCATCTCGATGGCATTCTCGATGTCAGCACCGCCACCACGGCACAGACACCATTGGACATTGATTTTTTTCGCACTGGTGAACGAGGTGCTGTACTCATTGCCGAGGAACTGAATTATGTCGGTGTTCTTTCAGTCGAGTTCTTTGTTTCCGGCGACAAACTTTTCGTCAATGAACTTGCGCCTCGCCCACATAACAGTGGTCACTGGACAATCGATGCCGCTACTACCAGCCAATTTGAGCAACAAGTCCGAACTCTTGCGGGACTGCCACTGGGTGACGCCACCATGACCCATACAGCGGTGGCTATGGTCAACCTTCTTGGTGATCTGTGGAGCAATGGAGAACCCCGGTTTCAAGTTGCCGAAGAAGATGCCTCTTCACACGTACATCTGTATGGCAAAGCTGAGGCACGCCCAAACCGCAAAATGGGACACATCACCGTCACTGGCACTGACGCGCTAGCCGTGACACGTCACGCCATCGATCTACGCACCAAAATCACTCGCTAGCAGGTGAGATGCTCAGAGCCCCACCTCCCCAGTACGGGCCTGGTTTTTGGATCGCCTCCATTGAACGGAGACAGCTCGATCACGCGTTCCAAAAAACGGTGTTCTGCGTTCCGAACATTTACGGAAACCCCAACCACCAACCCATCGATATTACCCATCGATATTGGAGTTTGGAATTACGCACCAGCCTCACGGAGGCAATCTGCGTCACCGAGACTATCTGAGCCCCGAGTGGGGCCATCTGACCGTGAATCGACGGCCGAACATATTTCGCAAAAAAGTGTCCGCGATCGACTCGCTTGCTGATCTGTAGGGCATGAGAAACAACACCACAAACCCAGTCCGTCGGATCCTCGCCACCGTTGCGATGGGCACAGCTGCAGCGCTCGCGCTCGCAGTCGCCCCGGTCCAGGCGTCAGCCAAGCCTTTTGTCCAGCCCGCGAGCTTTATCTCGGGTCGACTCGTCGACGCGTCAACCCATCAGCCGCTGGCAGGGGTGCGGGTCGCGAGCTACTCGTACGGCGATGATTCGACTGCGTCGGCGATCAGCGATGCGAACGGACGGTTCGTGCTCGCTCGAGTCACCGGGGACGAATTCGCGGTGCTAGTCAGGTCAAGCGCACGCCATTGTGGTGGCTTCGTGAAGGTGCTGGAGCGCGCCGCCGGTGCACCACTCGATGCAATCGTCACCACCCGAGACAACTCGAACACGTTCATGGCGGGTCACAGGGGCACGATCGGCGTCTTCCGCTTCGGCTCGCGCCACTGCAGGTAGGGCGACGCCAGGTCATTGGAGCCGAGGCCCCAACAGGTCTCGCAGCAGCGCCCGGGCGGTGGGAATCGAACACCGTCGTGCCGCCCAGGATCGAGTGTCCCGGCACCAGCACGACGACCCGCTGTGCGTCCTAGCCCCCGAATGTGCGAATCGAATCCAAGATCTCGGCCGAGCGAAGGGAACTCAAGGCCGGGAAGATGCCGTGCTCACCGCCTTCGATGGCGGCGCTCACATCTTGTACCATGAGAGCAAACGCGTCGTCGGGAGCGAATCGCTCGACAGTCTCACCAACGACCAGGGTGGATTCACTCTTCCACAGAGTGAAAGCTTCGCCCTCACCTGTGCGCATCGACGCTGCCGATCCTGTCACGGCAATCCGCTGTTGTGGGGCCATGACGAAGGAGCAGAGGGCTTCGGCCCGAAGTGACTCGTTGAGGGTGACGTGTGCAGACGTCGTGAGGTCGATTTTGGTTGGACCCGTGGCGACGTCGACAGTCTCCACGGAGAAATCAAGTCGTTCCCCGAGGAGCGAGAAATCAAGTCGTTCCCCGAGGAGCATCAACCACAGGTGGGCCTGATAGCAGCCGACGTCGAGCAGGGCGCCACCGCCCAACTCGGGTTGGGAGCGATAGTTACCCGAAAGTTTGCCCTGAAAGGTGAACGCCGATGAGATCGACAAGATCTCGCCGAGGTCGCCACGTTGGACCAGTTCAGCCATGCGCCTCATTCGAGATTGCCACCTTGTCCAGACGGCTTCCACAACGAGACGCCGATGGTGATCAGCAGTCGCCTGCATCTTGCGAACTTCATCAGCATTGAGAGCAAGTGGCTTCTCACACAAGACGTGCTTGCCGGCCTCGAGTGCGGCGACCACCCATTCGAGGTGTTGAGCGTTTGTGAGGCTGATGTAGACGGCGTCGACATTTGGGTCGCCGATCAATGTCCGGTACGACTCGTGGACGACTCGAGGCTCGAGTTCCGCCGAACGTTCGGCATCACGGCTCGCGACCGCGTAGAGCTCGGCACCGTTGGCTGCATGCACGGCAGGGGCCATGGCGTGTGTGGCCACGAAACCAGCGCCGATGAAGCCCCAGCGAACGGTCACAAGATTGCAATGTTGGGAACGACGGGACGCGCGTTGCACAGTGCCGACTGCTCGGCTGCTTCCATGATTGCCACGACATTGCGCGACTGCAGGGCCTGCACCGACATCGGCGTCTTGTTCACGAGAAAGTCGACGATCGAGCGATGAAGAGAGAAGGGCACCACCGTGTCGAGAGCGACGACCGACTGCACGCCATCGCCGGTGTACAGGGTGAGAATTGCCGGCAGGTCTGCCACTGCCGGTTCGGCAGCGGAATTCCAATCCCCCACGATTGCACCCTTGGTTCCCAAGACATAGAACTTCGGTTTGCGCGCGGCAGCGAGGTAAGAGTTGACAAAAGTGGCCTGTGCACCCGAGGCGAACGTGATCGTCATCTGGGCATGGTCGGCATTCGTTACATTCGTCCAGACACGCTTGTAGTTCTGGCCGCTGACATGCGCGACCTGGTCGGGAATTACCGTGAGGATTTGGTCGATGAAGTGGCTGCCCCAATCGAAGATTGCCCCACCCGATACTTCGGCATTCGAATGCCAGTGCGAACATGGTTCTGAATAACCACCGACGAACGAGTCGTATTGGAAGACGTCACCGATTGCACCGTCGGCAATCAGTCGGGCCATGGTGACAAAATCGGGGTCGTAACGGCGATTCTGGTAGACGACGAGCAGCAGGTTTTTCCTCGCGGCGATTTCCATCAGTTCATCGCACTCCCGTGCGGTCAGGGCCATGGGCTTTTCCAACACCACGTGAACGTTGCGGGACAATGCTTCTTTTGCCCATATGTGATGGCTGTTGGGCGGCGTCGAGATGACCACCAGGTCAATGAGACCCGAATCGAGCATGGCAGTCGCGTCGGAGAATGCCTCGATGGTCGGGGCGAGTTCCCTTGCTGCGGCAATGCGCTCGGGGTTGACGTCGCAGACGGCCGCGAGTTTGAGACCCGGGGTGCCCTGCACGGCGAGATTGTGTTCGTGGCCGATCGCACCGTAAGCGAGCAGACCAACCCGAATGTTTGCCAAGTCGTTGCAGGAAGACATTCAGATGGACTCTATGGGGCGAGCGGGAACTTTGAACGGATCGTGCCTTCCATACAGATGCTTTGCTCAGCGCCGTCAGGCCTTCTTGAACTTGACATACAACTTCAGCGTGCCGAGCATGATGCCCGGTTGGTGCATCCAGTCGTTCCCGTCCCCGTACTCGATGTGCGAGATGCGGTCGAGGAGAACACCCCAGGCAACCTGCTGCTCGGTACGCGAGAGATTCGCCCCGGGGCACACGCGTGGTCCGGCCGAGAACGCGACGTGTCGCGTGACACCTTCACGGTCGAGATTCAGGTCAAAGGGGCACTCGAACTCCTCGGGGTCGACGTTGGCCGCCGCGAAGCGCAGGTGAAGAAGCGACCCTGCGGGCACGTGGACACCCTGGAACACTTCGTCCTGCGATGTCATGCGGGTGGAAAGTCCGTGGGTCGGCGAACGCAGACGCATGCCCTCTTCGGTGAAGGCGCGTACCTTGGTGCGATCGTTGCGCAGCGTCTCGAACATGCCGGGACGTTCGCAGAGAAGCTGTGCCTGTTCTTCGAGGGCGTACTGGGTCGTCTCGAGGGCACCGATGATCATGGCGTAGACGACGCCGGCGATTTCCAGGTCGGTGAGCTTGCGGTCGAGTGCCTGGTAGTGGACGTCGCAGAGGAACGAGATCATGTCGTCCTGCGGATTCGCGCGCTTGATGCGCACCTGCTCGTACACGTACTCCTGAAAGCCCTGCAGACGCGCGATCATGTCTTTCGCCTGGTCGGGTGTGATCTCGTGCTTGAGACCCGTGCCGTGCACGAAGGGAATGACGACGGCGTTGCCCCATGCTTCGAGCTTGGGAATGTCCTCTAGGGGAAAGCCGAGGACCGTGGCGAACACTCGCTGGGGAAGTGGTCGGGCGAACTGACGAACGAAGTCGACTTCACCGTCGTCGATCCATTCGTCGATGAGGTCGTTGGCAAGGCGCGTGATCATGTCGCGGTGGCGCATTGCGCCGGTGCCCACCCACGGGTCGGTGAGTTCCTTGCGGTGTTTGATGTACAACTCTTGCGTTGGACGCAGCGACACCATCGAGGCCTGCATCAGGTTGTGGTACAGCTCATAGGTCTTTTCGGCGGTCAGTCCTTCGTTCGCAAAATCGGTGATGCGCTTTTGGGTGAGGCTGGTGTAGCGCTCGGTGTCCTTCACCACGCGCTGGACGTCGGCGTGCTTGGTGAGTACGTAGGCGTCGGTGCCGGGAGTCAGACCACCACCAGGGATGCGCAGCACGGGGGCGTCGCGGTGAAGGATCTCGTACATCTCGTACCAGTGCTCGGCGGCACCCTCACCGAAGAGGTCGACATCGTCGAGGTTGACCGGGCACTTCATCGGGCTCAACTCGTGGTTGATGTGCCGTGGATACGTCTCCATGTTGTCTCCCCCTCGCAGTCGAGATTAGTCGCAGGTGCCGGGGCGGCTCAGAGCCCGGGGAATTTGTAGACGATGTCCGCGAAGGAATCTGCGGCGAAGAAATAGAGAAGGCGAAGGGGTTCGTCGCCCGTGTTCACCGACATGTGCTCGACGTTGCCGGGGATGAACACCGCGTCACCCGCGACAACGGGAGTCGATTCCCCCTCGACGACGACTTCTCCCCTGCCACCGAGGAAGAAATAGACCTCTGCCTGTTCGTGCGTGTGACCGCGTGCGGGCCGCGGGGCACCGACGGGGACCTCGGCAATGCCGACTGTGAGCGCGTTCGTCGCCGTTCGGTCGGAACTAAAGAGCGTCCACCAGTCGACGTGGCCCGTGACGTCGTCCTTCCACGATTCGGTTGGACAGTCGGCTGCCCGTCGAAAGACTGCTTTTGATTCCCCCACGACCAGCAACCTAATCCGCGTCGTTTGCCCAGCGTGAAAAGACGGTCAAGTGACAAGTATCGAAACGCCGGTGTTGGTCCTTGGTGGCGGGCCGGCGGGGCTGACGACCGCGACGGCGTTGGCGCAGTACGGCGTCGAACACGTCTTGGTGAACAAGCACGAAGGCACCACTCACACCCCGCGTGCGCACATCGCGAACCAGCGCACAGTCGAAATCATGCGCCACCTCGGACGGTCACTTGGTTCGCACAAAGATGCCGGTGGCGAACTGCTGCGTGTGATGCGCACGATTCTTTGTCGCTGAGGACCGGCTCGTTCCGGCGTATGGCAGACTCTGAGCCATGAGTGATGTTGCACCAGCACCAGCACCAGCACCAGCACCAGCACCAGCACCAGCACCAGCACCAGCACCAGCACGGGTCAGCAGTTGCGGGAATCTTTTCGACTGCATCGGGCCTGGTGCACGGCGTCGCCGTTGGGCTGCACACCGACCATCCGACAGCGGCACGCACCTTTGCCGTTCTTGCGCTCGTGCAGGTGGTCGCAGGACTTGCGTTGTTGTTCGCCGACGGCGGACGCACACGCGGCCTCATTGCCGTGGTGAATGGGGCATCGGTGGTCGGCTGGATCTTGGCCAAGACCGTGGGGATCGGGTTCATCGATGGTTTGGGTACGTCAGAGGCCGTGCAGGCGACGGATCTTTTGTGTGCGATCCTCGCCGCACTGGCGGTGTTGTTCGCGGTCGCACCGCGTATGTCGGCGAAGTTGAACCTCGAGCGGTTGTCTGCAACGGCCCTCGCCGCGATTCTCGCGGTGCCGGCCATGGTGACGGCAGCGGGTCACGACCACGGGTCGGCGACAACCGAGTGGCCGCGGCCGTACTTCCCCGGGATCGGTATCGACATCGACGGCGTGGCCGGGGTCAGCGCCGAGCAGGAAGGCCGGGCACGCCAACTTGTCCTCGACACACAACGCGACCTCATGCGCTGGAGCGACCACCGCGTGGCCGTCGACGAGGGCTGGATTTCAATCGGTGACGAGCGCACGGGATACGAGCACTTCGTCAACCCCATGAAGTTGATCGACGGAAAGTTCCTCGACGCGACGGCACCCGAATCGATCGTCTACAAGGTGTACGGCAAGACGCGCATTCTGGTGTCGGCGATGTACATGGCGAAGATCGGCACGGGGATCGAGGATGCCGAACTCATCGACTACGCCGGCCCCCTCATGCAGTGGCACATCCACGACAACCTGTGCTGGAAATTGGGTGACGACATGCGTCCCTTCATCAGTGGCATCACCGACGAGGGCGGCAAGTGTCCTGCGGGATCACGACGAGCGAACGTGCAAATTCCGATGGTGCACGTGTGGGTGGTGCCCCACCCGTGTGGTCCGTTTGCCGCCGTCGAGGGCCCGGCCGAGGGTCAGGCTGCGGTGCCGACCGACGAACGCGTCGACATCTGTGGGGCGCACTCGCACTGAGGCGAGCGCGAGGTTTAGGACTCGACGACTTCGGAAACCTGGATCTGGGCTTCGATGTTCGTGTAGTTCGGCAGGTCGGCCATCAGTTCACCGGTGACGGGCATACCCATGCACTGCTGGAAACGCTCGGTCGACTCGAAGAAGAAGTGCACGGCTGCCTCGAACGGACCGTCGACGCCCTTGTCGATCTCGGTGCGGGCGGGCTTCCAGCCGTTGACAGCCATCGGGACGTGCGTCGTCCGGTAGTAGTCGTGGTCGAACTTCGCGCCGTCCGATTTGGGATAGAAAACGCTGACTCGGATCATGTTTCCAACCTACTACCATCCCGAGCATGCTTAGTCAGGGCCCCCTCGAAGACCGTCTTGCCATCCGGGAGCTGGTCGAGTCTTACAACGACGCCGTCATGCGTTTCGACGGCGAGGCGTGGCAGTCGAACTGGACCGACGACGCGACCTGGTCGCTACCGGGCCGCGAAGTGCAGGGCAAGGCCAACTTCTTTCCCATGTGGCAGGAGTCGATGTCGGCGTTTTCGTTCGTCGGCTTCTTCGCCTCTGCGGGTCCGATCATCATCACGGGCGACAGTGCCAGGGGCACCTGGTACCAGCAGGAGTTCCTGCATCTCGAGGCCGGTGGCAAGATGAACGTGACGGGCCGCTACGAAGACGAGTACGTGAAGAAGAACGGACGCTGGTTCTTCGCCAAGCGCGTGTACTCGATTCTCGACCGCCAGATGCTGCCGTAAGTCACGCACCCAGCGTGCGTGTGAACCCGTCGGGAATCACGACGTCGCCGCGATCGAGTTCCTTGACGTGCGACTTGCCCAAGCCGAGCAAAGCCGAGTCGATTCCACCGCGGAGGATGTCGAGTACGTTCTCCACCCCCGCCTGACCGTTCGCCGACAGTCCCCACAGATAGGCACGCCCGATCATGACGGCCTTTGCGCCCAGGGCCAGGCACTTGACCACGTCGCTACCACGACGCACTCCACCGTCGAGGACGACCTCGATTTGGTCGCCGACCGCATCGGCGATCGAGGGCAACACACGGATCGGCGCGGGTGTACCGTCGAGGTTGTTGCCACCGTGGTTGGACACGGAAAGAGCCGATGCCCCTGCGTCGACCACACGCTTGGCATCGTCGACACGGCACACGCCCTTGACCATGAACGGGCCATTCCATTGCGACCTCAACCAGGCGACGTCTTGCCAACTCGGCGGCGTGCTCTGCATCCACTCGAAGTAGGCGCCGAAAAACGTCGGCGGCTTCTCGCCCGGGGCCGCCATGTTGGGTGTCGAGAGATCGGGCAAGCCGAACGTCTTGGCGTACATCCACAGCCAGCGCGGCCGCGATAGGCCCTGCGGGGCGAGCTTGACGAGTTCCTTCAAGCCGACCTTTTCGGGAATCCACGGGCTTCCCCAGTCGCGGCCGTTCGAGAACGTCCAGTCGAGGGTGAGGATGATGCCCTTGGCACCCGCAGCCGCCGCACGTTCGAGGCGCTGCCTTCAAGCCGACCTTTTCGGGAATCCACGGGCTACCCCAGTCGCGGCCGTTCGAGAACGTCCAGTCGAGGGTGAGGATGATGCCCTTGGCACCCGCAGCCGCCGCACGTTCGAGGCGCTGCACCATCGTGTCGCGGCCCCCCGACCAGTACAGCTGGAAGAGAACCTGGTTGTTCACCGCCGTCACTTCCTCGATCGACTTGCTGGCAAAGGAACTCAGGCCCATCATGACTCCGCGATTTGCCGCGGCGCGCGCGACGGCAACCTCACCGTCGGGGTGCACCGCCTGCACGCCCGTAGGCGAAATGATGACCGGCATCGACACTTGCTGACCCATCACGCTCGTCGACTGGTCGCGACCCGCATGCAAATCGGCGATGTGCGGTGCGAGGCCGAGCTCGTCGAACGCGTTGAGGTTGTCGCTGAACGTGAGGCCCTTCTCCGACCCGCCGACGATGGCGCCGTACACCGATTTGGGCAGACGACGCTGCGCCCTGCGCTGTGCGATGGCGACGGTTTCGAACCACGGGTTGCCCATGGTGGGACAGCCTAGGTTCGATTGCGGGCGGTTCAGAAGTTGTTGTACGGGGATTCGAAGGCCGCGGGTTCGACCCAGCGGAAGAGCACGAAAGCGGCCACGACGAGACCGATCCAGGCGAGGACCTTGCGGGCACGCGGGTGGGTGGTGAAGAAATTCTTCATTTGTCGAGACCTTCGAGAAAGTCGACGAATGCGTCGGTCACTTCATAGGCCCCGTACTTGGTGAGGTGTGCACGGTCCTCGAACTGCAGATCGAGTCCCGGCTTGTTCGGGTCCCTGACGACGGGCCGGGCGTCGAAGATTCCCGCGCCGGGCACGAGCTCCGCAACCCGTTGTAGGTCGATGGTGTCGGCGGGTTCACCAAACGACGGGAAGTAGTAGAAAAAGACGTCTCGCACCCCTGCATCACGGGCGATTTTCACCATGTCGCGCATGACCGCGATCTCGCCCGAAGCGCGGCGGCTGTCGAGGTTGATGGGCACGTAGCGCTCGGACTCACGTGCCAAACGTTCGAGTTTGCGTTGCGTGGGTCGGGGCGTGGCGTCTGTGTAGGGCACCGCGGCAACGGGTCCCCACACGGGCAGAACCGTGCTCGCGCAGTGGCCCATCGGATCAAGTGTCTGGTCGGGATTGCGATAGGCGTTGTCGAGGCCGATCTGCAGGTGCTCGAAGAAGAACTTCACGGGTGACGGCATGTACGAACGCGCGTAAATGTCGGCCAACCCGATGACGTTGCGGTCGAGAAGTGCGCCGAGGTAGCCCGAGTACGCGTCGGTGCCGAAGAGAGCGTACGAGCGCTTCGTCAGGTCGGCGCCCAATCGCGCCGGCGCAGAGTCGCCCGCGACACGGGTGATGAGGATCTCGATGCCGAGCTTGCGCGGAGCGCCGCGTTCGCGAAGATACGTGCGCAATGCCATGTTGGCATCGGACTCGGCGTTGCCGAGCAGCACGATCTTCTCCGTGCGATGTGCTTTTGTGGCTGACAGACGCAAGTCGACGAGACCGTCGTCGATGCCGAAGCCGGCGCGACTGGCACCGATCAACAACAGGTCGGCGGCCGGCACGTCGTCTTCGAACACCTGCGCCTGACAACGATTCACGTACCTGCCCGGAACGTGTCCGGCACGTAGCCAGTTGTACGACGGCACGACGATGACCACGAGCGCGATGACGGGCACCACCAGACGTCGGGCGAGGAGACGTTCAGAACGCATAGTTCGCCACGTACGAGAGAAGGATGACGCTCGACAGTGTCACGACACGGTTGGCACAGCGGGTGGTGCGCGAGGAGAGGTCGGCGGTCTTCGGGCCGAAGGCCATCAACAGGCCGTGCGCGACGCCCCAGATGACATAACCCACCCGCACCTCGTGCCACAGGCCCATGAAGACGAAGGCGATGGTCGTGGCGATGCGCGCATTCACGCCGCGCAGGTTGAGGGGCAGGAAGAAGTACTGCATCACGAACCGGGCCATCGACATGTGCCAGCGGTTCCAGAAGTCACGAATGTCGACCGCACGCCAGGGACGATCGAAATTCGCGGGGATCCGGAACCCGGCGAGGGCGGCCCCCGATTCGGCAATCAGCGACTGTCCCCAGAACGCCGCAAACAGGTGACCAAAGAGCGCGAGCATGACGAACGGTGCGGTCCACCGCCCCAGGTCCGACCCGCCGGACTCTTGCACCAACCAGTCAGAGACGAGCACAGCGAGCAACCAGCCGCCCAAGAACTTGCGATAGAGCAACTCGGTGGCACCGACATCGGGCTCCTCGCTCCCCCTTTGCGTCTGCTCCCAGAGCGCGGTGCCCGCAAAGACGGGGCCGATGACCACGGCGGGCAGGAACCAACCGCCAGCGGCGAGCGAGACGAGTCGTTGCGGCAAAGTCGTCGAGTTCGTACCGAGTAGTTGTTTGGTTGTCATGAACACGCGCACGACGGAAAAGGCGACGCCTGCGGTGAGGAAGTCTTGCCGTGACAGTGCACCGTTTGCGAGATCGGTGGAAAAGACGTTCAGCAACAAGACGTACGGGAGGTATTGCCGGATGGCCGACTTTTTCGGAAGATTTCGAAGCAGTCGTTCGAGAATGAGCGCCTCGACGATGGTCGCACAGACGACCCAGAAACCCGCGGGGGCGAGCATCAACATGAAGACTGCGCCGACGAGCGTGACGAAGATGAGCCGCGGGCGGCGCGGCAGGAAGTGTGCAAGCGGTAGCGAGGCGAGGATCGTGACGACGTGGGCGAGAGGAGTCATGGCCCCTGCTTCCCGCGCGAGCGCGAGACAAGGGCGCGCCGGTCGATCTTGCCGTTCTGGTTCGTCGGCATCTCATCGAGCGCAACGGCCTCGGCGGGGATCATGTAGTTCGGTAGATCTGTTGCGAGGCGCCCAAGGTCGAGTGCGTCGGTCGTCTCGTGGGCGAGATGGAACATCACGAGTCGCGCCCCGGCGCCATCGCCCGATACGACGACGGCGAGGGTCTTGAGTCCGAACGTGCGCCGCGCGACGGTTTCGATCTCACCGAGTTCGATGCGATAGCCACGGAACTTGACCTGCGAATCGATACGACCACGGAAGTACACGCCCTCGGCATCGATGCGCACGAGGTCACCGCTGCGGTACCAGTTCCCACCGCCGTGTTCGACGAAGGGCGACGGGACATCGCTCGAATAACCCGCGAAGACCTGCGGGCCGCCGAGGAGCAGTTCGCCTTCGTCGCCGAGTCCGGGCTCGGTTGCAACGGTTCCGTCAGCGGTGAGCAACGCGGTGCGGTTGACGCCAAAAGGCTTCCCAATTGATGCGTTGCCCTCGGTGCGCGACGAGTCGGTGACGTCGGCGGCGGTGAAGGCGATGGTGGCCTCGGTCGGCCCGTAGAGATTCCACATCCGGCCACCCTCGGCGAGCCAGGGTCGGCAAGCGGCGACGGTTTCTGTCGGCAATGCTTCGCCACAGAACAGCATCGAAGAAAAACCCGCGAAGTCCTCCCTGCGCTTTCCGGCACCGAGTTGCGCCCCGACCAGCGGCACCGAGAACCAGGCGTCGATACCTTCACGCGCCACGTACGCGCCGGGCATCATGAGGTCGACCTGCAGCGGCGCGACGAGGGTTCCCCGTTGCCGCACCGAAACGAAGATGTCGTGCATCGACAGGTCGAAACTGAGGTCAAAGAACTGGGAGAAGCGGGCGCCGTCGGGAATCGCGAGGAGCCCTGTCACGCCGTCGACGTAGGCAGCGAGATTCGCGTACGAGATCGGAACGCCCTTCGGGGTGCCCGTCGAGCCCGATGTGAACATCACGTACGCCGTGTCTTTTTCGGTTGCGGGTACCTCCGCGGCGGCGTCGAGCCACGCTCCCCCGGTGTTGACCGATGATCCCGCCGATGCGACGTCGACGAAGGGAACCGATCCGGACAAGTTCCGGTGAAGTTCCGCGGTCGTGTGGTCACCGAGGACGACAACGGGCCGTGCGAGGTCGAGGATCGTTCGCAGCCGTTGGGCCGGAAACTTCGGGTTCAGCGGAACGAAAGTACCGCCCACCGACACCACGGCGAGTACCGCGAGGTACGTCTCGACGCGGTGGTTGCTGAGCACCCCCACCCGCGCGTTGGGTCCGACACCGTGGGTGCGCAGCAACTCGGCGATCCCCGCGAGGTGCAGCGATGCCTCGGTTTCCGACAACACGATCTTCGGCTCGGCTCCGAATGCGCCCTCGAACGCGGACCGATCAGCCCCTTCGGCCCGCCAACGATCGGTGAGGAGCGCCGAACAGACGGACATGGGCTCAGCGGCGATTGGCGACCGCGAAGTCGACAATCTCGCGCACCGTCATGAAGTGAATCGCATCGTCGTCACTGACGTCGAGGCCCAGACGTTCGGACACCGTGGTGAAGATCTCGACGAAGGCCAAGGAGTCCCATGCGGGGGGGTTGGCCATCCCCGAGTCGACCGTGACCGTGACACCGCCGGCACCACGCGCGGCGAGCACCGATTCGACGATCGCCACCACCTCGTCAACCAACCCTTCGGTCACGCAGACTCTCCACTCGACTCTCGATTGCCATCTGCGCCTCTGCAAGGAGACGCCGCTGGCCGGCCGTCCAGGTGTCGGCAGGACCGGCCTGGTATCCACCCATCCTCTCATTTTGGTGCGAACGCGCCTCGACGAGAGCCCGCTCGAGTTCACCGGTTGCGGATTCACCGAGGGGACAGCCGATGGTAGCCAACAGCGACGCGAGAACCGCCGTCGGATTTCTCGTGAAGTCTGCGAAGTCGATGTGGTGCACGCGACCGGGATGGCGCTCCCGTGCATCGCAGAGGACGGTGTTCGTCGTGCGCCACAACCAGATGTTGCGTTCGATTCCTCCCCATGCCGGCCACGCATCGACGTCGGGTCCCGTGTGGGGGCGCAGACGACCCATCCCGATGAAGCGTTCGCGTGCATCGAGTTCCTTTGCGGGCTCGGGCCAACCCACGGGCATCGGGTCGGTACCGGTGAACCACGTCGCGGAACGCACGAACGACTCGCAGTCACGCATGATGATCGCACCGTGCGCATCGGGTGCCTGCGTCAGGATCTCATCCAAGAGAACCGAGTTGTAATAGGCGACGTCGACCAGCAGCGCAACGCCGAGTTCGCTGCGTGCGACATCGAGCACCGCGGTGCTGCGCTTGGCGGCAACCACTTCCGCGGCGCGCGAGGCGCTCTTGAAGCACTGGAAGTTGTCGAGATTGACCATCGGCAGAACGTCGGGGCCCGCGTCGTTGCCGAGATGGCCCTCGTGCAGGGCGGCAATGCCGGGCACCTTGTTCAGCGCCTCGGCGATGTACGACGTGGCAGTACGACCCGTGCTGGCAATTGCGAGGAACATCGACGTCAGGCCGTGGGTCGGGTGCCCGCAACCGTGGTGCGGTGCAGTTCGCGGCGGAATCCCGCGTAGTCGTTCAGTGCGTAGTGCTGCGTCGAACGGTTGTCCCAAATGACGAGGTCACCCACCGACCAACGGTGACGCAGCGTGAATCGTGCATCGGTGGTGTGTGCATGCAGCCAGTCGAGCAGCGACTGCAGGCGGACGGCATCGACACCGAGCAGATCGCGCACGTACGCACGGTTGAAGAACAATGCCTGCCTGCCCGTTTCGGGGTGCGTGACGACGAGCGGATGCACTTCGGTGTCGTTGGCTGTGTCGTCGCAGACGATGTTCATGCCCGACAAGCCCGAGTGCAGCGGCTGCATCTTGCGGGAGTAAGCATCGCGTGCGGTGTGCACGGCGGTGATCGCCGACAACTCGGCACGTCGGTCGTCGGAGAGATGTTTCCAGGCAGCCGTCATCGAAGCCCAGAGGGTGTCGCCGCCGTAGGGTGGGATGTCGATGGCGTGGAGCAACGTGAACGACGGCGGTTCGGACTGGAAGCTGAAGTCACTGTGCCATGCTCCGCCGAAGTTGAACGCCGCACCATCGGAGGCCTCTTTCAGGACCTTGATGACCTCGGGGTGATCGGGGCTCGGCTCGATGAACGGAACCGGGCCGGCCGGCCCGAAGCGCCGCGACAAGGCCACTTGTTCGGTGACGTCGAGACTCTGCCCCCGCACGACGACGACTTCGTGTTCGCACACGACCGAACGCAATTCGGCGAAAGCCCCGTCGTCGAGGCGACGCACATCGCCGACATCGACCTCGGCGCCGAACACGCCCGTGAGTCGCTGCACCTCCACGACCGAAACCGTACCCTTCGTCAGTCGGTGACGAAACCCTTCCAGTTGCGCATGTAGCCGACGAACGTGTCGGACAGGCCTTCGTCTCGCAGCGTCCGTGCGGGCACGGGGAGTTCCCGCATCGCAAAATCGGGATTGTCGCGCATCATCCGGGGAAAGTCGTGGTTCGTGATCGCTGCACGGCCGACAACCGCGATGTCGGCTCCGGCACCAAGGGCCCTGCGCACCGCGGCGGCCGAGTACAACTTTCCGGCGACTGCGAGGCGAACGTTGCCACGGTCGATCTCGGCAAAGACGTCGATCAAGCGTCGATCGGTCCACCCCTCTTCGACGGCGTTCTTTGTACAGTCCCACAACGACATGTCGATCATGTCGACCTGGCCCGTTGCGACGAGCCGTGAGTAGACCTCGCGGATTTCGGCGAGTTTCATCCCGAAACGTTCGGGTGACAGCCGCACGCCGACCTGGAAATCGTCACCGCACTCGTGTCGGATACCGTCGATGATCGCAAAGAGCGGCCGTGTGCGGTTGTCGAGTGATCCACCGAACTCGTCGGTGCGCTTGTTCAATTCCGACGACAGGAATTGGCACAGCAGATAGCCGTGTGCGACGTGCAGTTCGACGCCGTCGAAACCGGCGATCTGCGTGCGCTTCGCGGCCGCGACGAAGGCACCGATCATCTCGTGGACCTCGACGTTCGTCATCGCCCGGGCCCCCGTCTCGGGGTCGTCGGACGGGCACAACGGATCGGTTCCGATGAGTTCACGTGGGGAACGATTCCCCGCGTGGTGCAACTGCACGATCGCGACACTGTGGGCCATCTTGATGTCGCATGCCAACCGGGTGAGGCCCGCAACATGTGCGTCGTTATGCACGCCCAACTGGCCGGCGAAGCCCACCCCCACCGCCTGCACCGATGCGGCACAGGTCATGGTGAGTCCGAAGCCGCCGAGCGCGCGCATCGCCAACCAGCGGTGCTCGGCATCCGACAACGTCCCATCCATGTGGCTTTGTTGGTTGGTCAACGGTGCAAGCATCAGACGGTTCGGCATCGCCGGACCGTGCGAAAAGGTCACCGTTTCGAAGGCTGCGTCGTTGAGTGTCTGGCTCATCCCCGCGACACACTAGGTCCGTCGGTAGCGTTCAGTTTCCCATGAGCCAGCCGCCGCACACCGACGTCACCGCCGAGGCGGCACGGCGCCGAACCTTTGCGATCATCTCGCACCCCGACGCCGGCAAGACCACACTCACCGAGAAGTTCCTGCTGTACGCCGGTGCGGTACAAGAGGCCGGCGCGGTACGGGCACGCGCCGGACGCCGCGCCGCGACGTCCGACTGGATGGAACTCGAAAAGCAGCGCGGTATCTCCATTTCATCGGCGGTTCTGCAGTTCCCCTATCGCGGCCACACGTTCAACCTCCTCGACACCCCCGGCCACCGCGACTTCTCCGAGGACACCTACCGCGTGCTCGCCGCGGTCGACTCGGTGGTGATGGTGCTCGACACGGCCAAGGGCATCGAGGCCCAGACCCTGAAGTTGTTCCAGGTGTGCCGTTCGCGCAACCTGCCAGTCATCACTTTCTTCAACAAGTACGACCGCCCCGGCCGCGACCCGCTGGAGTTGCTCGACGAAGTCGAGGAAAAAATCGGGCTGAAGCCGACGCCCGTCACGTGGCCCGTCGGCATTCCCGGCGACTTTCGGGGTGTGATCGACCGTCGGACGGGCGACTTCGTGCGGTTCCTCCGCACCGCCCACGGTGCCGAACTGTCGCCCGAGGAAGTGGTTTCGCCCAACGAGGCCGCGTCGGCCGAGGGTGCGGCATGGACGGTGGCCCTCGACGGATGCTCCCTGCTCGATGCCATCGGTGCCGACCTCGACATCGAGTCATACCTTGCCGGTGTCACCACACCCGTTTTTGTCGGCTCGGCACTCACCAACTTTGGTGTGCGCATGTTGCTCGATGCCGTTGTCGACCTGGCACCGGCGCCCGAACCGCGCGTCGAGGTGAACGAGCGTCAGCGTCCGCTCGACGCCGCGTTCTCGGCGTTCGTTTTCAAGATCCAGGCAAACATGGATCCCAACCACCGTGACCGTCTCGCCTTCGCACGCGTGTGTTCGGGGATGTTCGAGCGCGGCATGGATGCCACGTGCATGCGCTCGAAACGCCTCGTTGCGACCAAGTACGCCACCACCGCTTTCGGTAGCGATCGTGAGACCGTCGAGGTCGCGTTTCCCGGTGACATCATCGGCCTCATCAACGCCAACGACCTGCGTATCGGCGACACCCTCTATGCGGGTGACATCGTCGAATACCCCGGTGTTCCCCGTTTCGAACCCGAGGTGTTCGCCACCGCACGACCGCTCGACTCGGGTCGGTTCAAACAATTCCGGAAGGGCTTGGCGCAACTCGATGAGGAAGGCGTGGTGCAGGTGCTGCGCGACCCCGACCTCGGCGACGGCGACCCGATTCTTGCAGCCGTCGGCGCGCTGCAGTTGGAGGTGTTCGCGCACCGGCTCGCGGGCGAGTTCAATGCGCCCATCGAGGTGCGTCCAACGGTGTACCAGGCGATCCGCATCACCGACAGGGCGAGCATCCCGCGCCTTCGGGCGATCGGCGGGATCCGCATCCTCAAGCGCAGCGACGAAGCCCTCGTCGCGCTCTTTGAGAACAAATTTCGCCTACAACGCCTCCTGGCCGACGAGCCCGAGCTGACCTTGACCCCGATCCTCGCGGGCAATTAACCCGCACCGCGACCCACGATTGCTCGGGGTACGACCACTTGGACATCGTCGTTGGTCGCCGCGCGGTGCGACACGACGGACTGGCGCCGGCCGAGGTGGTCACGCATGCGCCGGTATAGCGGCCGGAACTGCTCGGCCCCACCGTCGGGACTCGATGCCAGAACTTCCCGCACGCCGCGTGTGGTGGCGAAATACAACTTGGCCGCATCGCCACGTCGCAACAGCAAAAGCGCTGCAGAAAAGTCATCGTCATCCTCGCTGGCTTCGAACAGCGTTCCCGTGAGGAGTTCCCACGTGCCGCTGCCGGAGGCCATCACCATCTCGGCCATCAGCGCTTGGTCGAATCGTTCGTCGCCGACACGCAACCGCCATTGCACGAGATCCTGCGCACCGGTGGGGAGTGTGTTGCGGTGTGCGGCCACGAGTGGCAACCGCTCCGGCCCGGTGAGAACGCCGTCGATGGTCAGCATGTCGCTGATCGTCGTGTCGAAGTTGAGGCCCACGTTTTGTTGGGCACCGACCCACGCAGCGAGGCCCGCCAGGTCACGACAACGTTCGAGCGACAGGTAGACACCGTCGTCGACCAGGTGGCGTGAGGCAGTGGCAGCCAGGGGTGTGTGCATCGCCCCGGGTGCGAGAAGGTGCGGCAGTTCGTTGAGCGCCGACCACCGGCGTTCGGCGTGTACCCAGTCGAGGGTCTCGGCCCACACCGCGCTCGAGATGACGAGATCGAATTCGCGACCCGCATCGAAACCGTCGACATCGGCCGCAACGAATTCGACGTTGCGAAGTCCGAGGTCGGCCGCCATGTCGCGCGCGGTTGCGATCGCAACCGGGCTGACATCGACCCCGATGATGCGTGCCTGCGGGTTCATCGCGGCGAGAAAACACGACGCGACTCCGCCTCCACAGCCGAGGTCGATCGCAGCGTGCAGGTCGTCAATTCCCGCGAGGATGCCGAGCCAAGCGTGGGTGTGCGGCGCCGCAGCATCGATCGTTGCCCGTTGCCGCTCCGCGTCACGGCAGAACACCTCGACATCGCCGGGTGCCGACCGGCCGCGGGCCCGTCGCTTCAACATTTCGCCAACCTCGCTGGCCACGGAATCGCCGCACCGCGGGGCCAATTCCTCCCAGAACTCCATCGCCCCCGCGTGGCGGACGAGGCCGGCTCGGGCGTAGAACTCGTCGACCGCGGTGTTCACCGCCCCGAGCATACGGTGCGACATTTTGGCACCCCTTCTGCCACCAAGGCCGCATGCCTCACCCGCAGCACCAAGGCGCTCGCCCATGAATGGTTCGCGGCGGCGATGGCTCGCTCCGGCCGTGTCGAGTTGTCGAACCAACAGCTACGCACGTGGATTGGTGAGGACAAACCAAGCGTTTCGAACGAAAAACTCGCAGTGCTCTCCGCCCTCGTCGATATTCCGAACATGGAAGCATCGGCCGCGGCGCTCGGGGCGAAGACGGCGGTCACCGTCAGCAATCCCGCAATGGCAATCATCGACACCGACTAGAGAAGTCGGCGGAACCATCGCTGGGACACGACCGCCGCGAGGAAAACCAGCACCACCGCAACGAGTGCAAAAAGCCCCGACGCTTCCTTCATGAGTGTCTTGCGAACGATGGCACTGCCGAGCGAGTCGTAGATCTTCGTGAGGGCGTCTTCGGTTGTCGCGGCAAAACTATTCCCCCGCGCAATGTCGGCGATGTTCTGCAGGGCCTGCTCATCGGGCGGAACCGGCACGGTTTGGCCATCGGGTGTGACAACCGTTCCATCCGCGGTTCCGAAAGCGATGGTGTTGACCTTCACTCCCCTTGCCTGTGCCGCCGCCGCGGCCTCGTTGTCGGGTCGTCCCGTCGTCGTGGTGCCGTCGGAGAGAAGGATGATCGTTCCCACACTTTTCTCCGCATCCGCCTCGTCGGCTGCCGCGGTGATCGTGTCGAGCGAGGCGAAGATCGCCTCGCCGATCGCAGTTCCGGTGCCCGGTTCAAGGCGCGAGATGACGCGCCGCACCGCATCGCGGTTATCCGTCGCAGAAATGATTTGCTGAGCGGCGCTGTCGAAGGCCACGACCCCGATCAGTGTGTCGGCAGGCGCGTTGTCGACGAAGCGAATCGCCGACTTCTTCGCGATCTCGATGCGTGACGGCGCCACGTCGGTCGCACTCATCGACAGCGACACGTCGATGGCCAACACGACCACGGCTTTTTCGGTCTTGTCGGTTTGCTCGTAGGCGGGGCGGGCCGCCGCCACGGCACCCGCGCACATCGCCAGGACCAAGAGGCCCGTCGGCACGACCTGTTTCAGACGCGATGGCGACACGGCAAGTTCGTCGAACAGTTCGAGCGAGCTAAAACGCACCCGCTGTTTCGGCTTGCGCCTGACGTCGACAACCGTCACGACGATGAGGGTCAACGGCAGGATGAGCAGCAGCAGCAGCCACGGAGAGAGAAGCGTCAGCCCGATCACGTACGACCCCCGGCGGCGAGACGTCGCTTGCGCGAACGCAGAAAGCCTGCGAGCACCGGCACCCAGTCGGTATCGGTGCGCAGATCAACCACGTCGACACGCGCTGCGCGCAACGATGTCAGCCTCGCCTCGAAACGTCGAGCGGCGGCTTCGGCGAATCGTGCCCGAACATCGGCTCGGGACGTATCGACAGTTGCCATCTGATGCGTCTCGATGTCCTCGAGGTCGATGACACCCACGTCGGGCAGGGCGAATTCACGTGGATCGGAGACGACGACGGCAATCACGTCGTGCCGACGAGTGAGACGCGACATCTCGGACGGCCACGCGGAGTCGAGAAAATCGGACACCACAACTACGAGACCCCGTCGGGTGCGCGGCGACATCAGCATCGCAAGTGCAGCCGCGGGATCGGCCGTCGCCGAACCGGGTTCCGCGGTCGAAGGCTCGAGGGTTGCAAGAACGGCGGCGAGATGATCGATACCCGATTTCGGCATGATGCGACCGGTGCCGGCGGCCACGACGCAACCGAGTCGGTTGCCCGATTGCACGATCAGAAGACCGATTGCTCCCGCGGCGTCGACCGCAAGCCTGTACTTGGTCGAGCGCGCGGTTCCGAACGACATGCTGGCCGACGCATCGACGACGAGCCACACCTCAAGTTCATGGTCGGCGATCGTGTCGTGGACCTGTGTTTCATTCGTGCGTGCGGTGGCGGGCCAATCGATGAGACGCACATCGTCGCCGTCGGTGTAGCGGCGGATGTCGCCCAGTTCCGAGCCGGCCCTGTGCAGCAGACCCGAATAGTCACCGTGCAACAAACCCGAGATGCGGCGAGTCACCGGGATCAGCGACTTCGGTAAACGGGGCGGCGCGGTACGGCGCATCGCTGGTTCCTCACCATCCGGAAGGTGCGAGAACACGCTCGAGCAGTGCGACGATGAACTCGTCGACTGTTGCGCCACGGGTCACCGCATCCCACGACAGGACGAGACGGTGGTTCAACACGTCGTAGGCAATGTCGTAGATGTCCTGCACCCGAACGGTCGAGTGACCTCGCATCATCGCAAGTGCACGACCTGCGGCCAGCAAACCGAGGGTTGCGCGCGGGCTTGCACCGAAAGACAACCAACCATCCAGTGCGTCGAATCCGAACGAACGGGGTTCACGTGTGGCGACGACGAGACGCACCGCGTAGTCGGCGACCGCTTCGGGTACGGGCAGGCCGGCGGCGACGGACTGCATCTCGCGTAGTTCATCGATCGCCAAAACCTGTGCCGACTCTGGCGCGGGACCGGCACTGCGTCGGGCAATCTCGACTTCTTGTGCGGGTGTCGGATAGTCGACCGGTACCCGCATGAGGAAGCGGTCACGCTGCGCCTCGGGCAACGCGTACACGCCCTCCTGTTCGATGGGGTTCTGCGTCGCGAGCACCATGAACGGCAGGGCCACCTTGGTTGTCACGCCACCGATCGACACCTGGCGCTCGGCCATCACCTCGAGGAGTGCCGACTGCACCTTCGCGGGTGCGCGGTTGATTTCGTCGGCGAGGACGAAGTTGGCGAACACGGGACCGAGTTCGATGTCGAATGCCTCGCGCGACGCGCGGTAGATGCGCGTGCCCATGATGTCGGCCGGCAGCAGGTCGGGAGTGAACTGGATTCGTGCGAAGGTGCCGCCCACCATTCGCGCGAGCGTCGATGTCATCATCGTCTTGCCGACACCGGGAACACCCTCGAGCAGACAATGGCCGTTGGCGAGCATCGAGATGATGAGCCGCTCGACGACACGCTCTTGTCCGACGACGTGGCGCGAGAGTTCGACCCTCAGGGTTTCGAGTTTCGCGTTCGCGGTCATGTTCACCTCTCCCGGACCGCGTCGGCGATCGCCTTCAGATCCGATGAAGAGACACCGGGCGTGCCCTCGACGATCACCGTAAGGTCGTCGGCAAGTTGTCGCACCTCACCCTTGCCGTTGTAGGCCTTGGCGGCCTTCTTCGCTCCGGGTCCCTTCGTGGCCGTGACCGTGACGGTTCCATCGGGCCCGGTGAGAATGATCGTCTCGACCCCTTGGTCGCCCGAACGGAACGACATGTTGTTCGACTCGGTCCAACCCTGTGGTGGCGTGATGTCGATGATTCCGGAGTCGGCCGCCTGTGGTGGCGTGCCGAACCCGTCGTTCGGCGCACTTTGGCCCGGGTCGAGTTGGTCGAAAAGGTCCCCGAACAAGTCGCCGAGCGAGTCGGGCAACTGGAAGTCGAAACCGTTACCTCGGTTCCTGAGCGGATTCTCGGTTGCAGGCAGTGTCGGCGCATCGACACCGCCGGCTTCTTCAACTTCGTCCATCAGGTCCTGCGCATCGGGGATCGGGACGGCAAACCCGACACCATTGCTGCCGCCCGATGTGGTGGCGATGGCCGTATTGATGCCGATGACGCGATTCTTTGCATCCACGAGCGGGCCGCCCGAGTTGCCGGGATTGATCGCTGCATCCGTTTGGACGAGACCTGTGAGTGTGAGCGAACCGATGGTCAACTGCCGGTTGAGTCCGCTGATGATTCCCGACGTCACCGACGCTTGGTAGCCGAATGGACTGCCGAGCGCAACGACCGGTTGACCGATGGCGAGGTCACCGCCACCCAGCTTCGCGGCGGGCAGTTCCTTGGTCGTCTCGACCGCGAGCACCGCAAGATCACGTGCCGGCCGACGCCCAACCACGCGGCCACGCAACTTGGTGCCGTCGTCGAGAACAACGTTGAACGTCTCGGCCGACTCGACCACGTGGTGGGCGGTGAGTACGAGACCCGACTCGTCGTAGATGACCCCGCTGCCGATTTCACCGTTCGATTCGATCTGCACAACCGACGGACCGACTTCCTTGGCCACCCGCTCGGGGCTGCCGGCCGGTGCCTGCGTACCCGAATCGGCCTTGGTTGTCGGGGAACGAGCGCCTTCATCCCCGTCAGTGGCCTGTGTTGTCTCGTCGTCTGCCGGCGTGGTTGAGGTCGACACCGCGGGGGAGTCGTCACCCCCCGAGAAGATCGCCACAGCACCACCAAGAACGAGTGCGGCCGCGACAATGATGGCGACGAGTTTGATCCCACGCTTGCTCCCGCTCCGCGATTGGAAGTCGGAGCCGTCGCCGTCACCGAACCGTGCGCTCGGAGGCGGCAGGGGCACTCCAAGCGGCGGGCTGGGCGGGATGTCCCGCCATGTTCGCGTGCGGGGAGGTGCGTCGGGGGCGTCAGGTGCGTTCACGTTGACCTCAGGGTAAACCCTCGCCGGACGTCAGAGAAGTCGGCGGTCGCGATCCTTTCTTGTTTCCCACGAGATTCGATCCGCGGTCGAGTTCGCGGCCGGGATCACGCTTGTGCGAGGTATTTGTCGATCACCTTGTGCACGTGACGCATACGCACCTCCTGGTAGTTGCCGAGAATCTCGGTGCCCCTCAGGCTGCCCTTGAAACCGCGCTGCTGCGCGGCAAGGTTGTCGGTGTCTTGGTCATATACGTAGCCGAGTCCTCTTTCGATTCCCGGAGCCGACATGTAGCTCTCTTGCACGTCAAGGTCGTAGGGAGTCGCCGGTGCGGGTGCCTCTTGGCCGTCAGGCGCGAAACGCAGGAACAACAATTCGAAGATGCACTCGTCCGGGTCTGTCGGGTGAGGCAGGAAGCGGTACACCATCGGCCGCGCAGCGCCCGGGAAGAAGAAGGCGTTTGGAAACACGAAGTACTCGATCGAGTCGAGGGTCTCGGCGACCTTGAAGCGCGAGAAGTCGTGGTTGAAGCGCTGCCTGAGTTCGTCCTGCACGATCTTGTAGTAGACGTCGCGCGCGGTCTTGCCCTCGGGCACCTTCGGTGCGTCGTCGGGGTTCCCGTAGCGACGACGCAACACGAAGTTGAGAATCTCTTGCTCGCTCTGCTTGCGTTCGATGTGCGGACTCTGCGTGCCAGAGGTGTGCATGAAGCGCGACACGTTTTCACCGAACACGTCGTACTGGGCGTTCGCATCTCCTGTTGCGCGCAGCCCCTCGGGGTGCGTTTTGTACACGTGGTAGGCCTCGAGGAACGCGCCCATCGACGCCTTCCAGTTGGCCGGCAGACGCTTGCGCAGGTGCAGTTCGAGGTAACGGTCGCCCAGGTCCCAGTTACCGGTGAAGTGTTCGGGCATCACGCCCAGGTACTCCCGCAACGGCGCCGCCTTCGTGTCGAAGTTCACCCAGACGAAGCCGCCCCACACGTCGACCTGGATCGAGGGCAGCTTGAGATCGTCATCGGAATGACCCGGAAAGTCCCACCGGCACGGCACCGAGGCGATGTTGCCGCTCGTCGACCAGGCCCAGCCATGGAAGCGACACGTGAAACGGTTCGCATTGCCGTTGTCCCACGACGGCTTCAACTGTGTTCCGCGGTGACCACAGAAGTTGTCGATCGCGCGGATCACACCGTCGTCACCGCGCACGATAATGATCGAGCGGTGGCCGATGTCGTACACGTAGTAATCGCCGATGTTCGGAATGTGCTCCTCACGGCAGGCCCACTGCCACACTTTCGACCACACTTTTTCGAACTCGAGTTCGAGGAACTCTCTCGATGTGTAGCGGTAGAAACCGATCGGCTCGTCACCGAGGTACTCGTAGGATTCGGTCATCATCTGCGGCGGTGCGCCCGTCTCGTCACGGCGCAGGACGTCTTGGTAGGTCTCCCCCGGACAGCGGTGTTCACCCTTGGCGACACCGGGATCGGGAAGTGTCTGTTCCATGGAAACAGGGTATCCCAGGCCGCTCCGGCTCCCCGAGGGTGCACGCACCGTGAGGAACTGACGTGGAGCGTCGACTCGATCACGGTGCCCGATAGGGGGTCGGGCGAGGGAGCGGAAGTCTTTGCGGACGAAAGAGGGTTGCACACGACCGGGCCGAGGTGGATCACAGGGGCGAATTTTCTCGTCCTCCACTTCCCTGCGCCGTCCCGTGTCGGCCACGGCCTGGGTCAGTGAAGAATGGTCATCCCGCCGTCCACGACGATGCTGGCCCCGTTCAAGAAACTTGCCGCAGGCAGACACGCGCTGAGTGTCATCTGGGCAACTTCTTCGGGTTCCCCGTACCTGCGCAGGGGCACCTTTCGCTTGGCGTAGATCGTCTTTGACTCGTCGGGAATGTCGGCGGTCATCGCGGTGTTGATCGGCCCGGGACAAATGGCGTTGACGTTGATGCCGTGCCGACCGAGTTCGGCGGCGAGGCTCTTGGTCAGGCCGACGACACCGTGCTTGGTCGCCGAGTACGCCGCCAGGCCCGGCGTCGCAACGATCGCCTCGGTCGAGGCCACGTTGACGATGCGCCCCGATCGCCCCGTCATGTGGGGTACGACCAACCGCACGAGGTGCGCATAGGCACTCAGGTTCACGGCGAGTGTGGCGTTCCAGGCCTCGGCGAAGGCTTCATCGTCGGTGAACACCGACGAGGCGCGGCTGATACCGGCGTTGTTGACGAGAATGTCGATGTTGCCGAAGCGGGCGATTGCAGCGTCGACGAGCGCACGTCGCTGGTCGTCGGCGGTCACGTCGGTCGGCACGCCGATCACACGGTCGGCTCCGTGCGCCGCGGTGATCTCGCCCACCACGCGAGACACGCGGTCCTCTCCGAGATCGGCCACCACCACGTTCGCTCCCTCATCGGCGAACAGATGTGCCGTGGCGCGGCCCATGCCGCTCGCCGCACCGGTGACGATGACCGTCTTGCCCAGCACCGAGCGGTCGAGCGACGTCAGGCGCGCCATTCGAAACGTCCACCCATGCCGTAGGCGGGAAGGTGCAACGCGCGGTACGGGTCGACGCGCATGAAACCGGTGTCGGGTGAATTGTCAGGCCCTCCCGGCGCGAAGAGGTCGAGGTCGTAGTCAAAGACACCGGTCCACAGGCGGCGCTTCGTCTCAGGATCTGAATGCAGCGACGCGGTGCCCCAGATCTCCACTCCGTCGCCCTTTTCCGTCACCTGCCAGTGCAGCGCGACGTGGTTGTTGTGTCGCACGTTCTTGGCTTTCACCGAGTCGTTGCCGATCATGATCCAGATCGCATCACCCTCCCAGCACGGATGCACCGGAACGACATCGGGATGACCGTCACGGCCGACGGTGGCAATGTGCGCCCACGGACTGAGTGCCGTCGCCGCGGTGCGGATCGACGCAAGGTCGCTTCCCGACAACCCGCTCACCTCCCCGTCACGCGCGCGCCAGGTCGGCGGCACAGAGAATGCCGTCGAGCATCGGCGGCGGCAGCACCGTCGGATGACCGGCCCACAGTTGCACGCAGTCACCCGTTCGGCCACTCGGCCCCTCATTGATGAGTTCGATGAGAACACCCGCGACACCCTCGGGTGTCATCACACCCGGAGCAGGTGGGCGGCCTCCAAGAAAGCCGAGATACATCGGTGTCGCCGTCGCTCCCATGCCGAAGGAGTTGACACGAATCTTGTGCGGCGCGAGCGCGCGCGCCCAGGCGTTTGTCAGACCCTTGATTCCCCACTTCGAGGCGTCGTACACGTCGAAGCCCGGGCCGCCGACGGCGGCGCGCCGCACGTCCTTCCAGTTGCACAACTGCGCCTCGTCGTGCGAGTGCATTTCGGGCCAGCCACAGGTGTGGATGTGGTCCGTGGTGACGTTGATCAGATCGCCGCCGTTCTCCATCAGGTACGGAATCGCGGCGCGCCCCGTGAGATACACGCCCCGCAGGTTCACGTCCATCATGAATTCGAAGTCGTCGACCGCCTTCCAGAAGTCGTCCTTTGCGGGGTTGGTCACGCGCACCACTCCGGCGTTCGCCACGACGATGTCGAGACCACCCACCTTGTCGGCGGCACCGTCAACGAAAGCCTTCACGTCCTCCTTTTTCGCCACGTCCGCAACCTTCGCCCAGCAGTTCACGCCCAGACAGCGAACCTCGTCGCGCACGGCCTTGACCGAATCGTTCACGTCGCAAATGGCCACGTCGGCACCCGCCCGAGCGAGTGCAATCGCGTATGCCTTGCCCAATCCTGCTGCGGCGCCGGTAACGAGTGCCCGACGCCCCTCCAGTGATGTCCCCATGTCGCCGAACATAGTCCGCCTCGGACGGGCGAATTTCCGAACTCGTATAGTGGTGTCGAACAGACAGTCGATCCGGAGGGCCACATGTCGTTGACCGAAAACCTCAAGACTGTCGTGGGTGGTGCCTTCGAGATCACCGCCGAGCGCGCCTCGACCGAGCAGACAGACTTTCCGTTGATGCCTCTCGGCACCGCATGCGACATGGGCCGCGACCACAACGGTGTACCGCTGATCGACCCCCGCATCTTTGGTTCGCGCGAATTTCAACGCAACCCGTATCCCTACTACCACATCATGCAGGACCACTATCCGGTCTTCCACGACAAGCTGAACAACTGCTACTTCGTCACCCGCTACTCCGACATCAACGACGCCTACTTCGACGGCCTCGGCTTCAACACGATTCCGAAGGGCAGTTCGAACCATGTCCTGGGGAATACACAACTGGAACTAAGTGGCATCGAACACAGCCGTCGCCGCAATCTCTACGGTCGCCATCTGGTCGGCAGTGCGCTGACGAAGCGTTTCGGTGCAATCTGCAAGATGGCCAACGACATGATCGACTCATGGTTCGACCCGGCATCGGGAATCTCGGAATACGACCCGTCGACGGGCAAGTACGTGATCGAATTCGGCAGGGCATTCGCCAACGACTTCCCGATCCGCGTCGTCTGTCAGGTGCTCGGTTTCCCCGACGAGGCACAGGACCGTTTCTTCTATTGGTACAAGAACATGATGGGCGGTATTGGTGGTCGCGACTTCGAACAAAAGGGTCTGATCGCTCGCCAGGACCTCGAGGACTTCGTCGAAGAAATCGTCGAGCAGCGTCGCACGTCGCCACAGTATCTCCTCGATGACAACGGCAACCAGGTTCGTCGCACGTCGCCACAGTATCTCCTCGATGACAACGGCAACCAGGTTGCGCCCGACATCATCTCCGAGCTCTGCCAAACGGTCATCGACGGCGACTACCTGTCGACCGAGGAGATCACCTCGAACATCGCCCTCATCGTGGGCGGTGGGGGTGAGACCACTCGCGGCGCGATCCTCAACATGTGGTACCTGTTGCTCCAGCACCCCGACCAGATGGCTGCCGTTCTTGCGAATGACGCGCTGTGGGATGCCGCGTTCCATGAGACTCTGCGCCATTCGTCGTCGATCGGTGGCCAGCCTCGCCACAACACCTTCGACATAGAGATGCACGGCATCAAGATCCCCACAGGTTCTTTGATGCACATGGTGGACTGGGCCGCCAACCACGATCCGCGCGTCTTCAGCGACCCGGAGCGCTTCGACATCTTCCGCAACGACCTCTACACCGACAAGATCGTCCGCGCCGGCTACCGCAAAGAAGGCAAGTGCAATCACATGGCCTTCGGCGTCGGTCCGCACCTGTGCCCAGGTGCGTGGATTTCACACCAGGAAGCATCGATCGGCTCGAACATCATGTCGAAGCGTGTGAAGAACGTAGCGATAGTCGAGGACCGCATGCCAAAGGACATCGACGGAGAGACACTCGCCCCGATCGGTCTCGGAGCCATCAACGAATTGTGGCTCGAGTTCGAAAAGGTGTGAGATGACCTACAGCTCGGACAACGAAAACGACACGCTTGCCAGCGAACGGGGCGACGACGAGGCGGGCTACCGCACTTACGAAGTGTTCCAACGCGAACGAGTCGGCACCCCGCCACCCGTCAAGCCGGGCCAAATGCGCACACAGGATTACCTCGACGATCCCTACACGTTGCTCGCCAAAGTTCGCTCCTACGGGCCCGCATGGCGCGACTGGCCGGGCAATTGTTTCTGGGTGACGCACTACAACGACGTCACCTCGGTCCTCGCCGACACCGCGAACAGAGTTCGCTCCTACGGGCCCGCATGGCGCGACTGGCCGGGCAATTGTTTCTGGGTGACGCACTACAACGACGTCACCTCGGTCCTCGCCGACACCGCGAACTTCGCCGTTCGTTCGAAGCGTTGGCACTACCACCTCACCGACTTCGGTCGTGATCTGCGCAACCAGATACCCGTTCTCACCGCGCAAGCCAAGGGCATCGATGCGAACGCCCGGAGTGCAGCCGAGGAACTGCTCGGTGCCGTGGCAAAGAACGGGTCGGCCGATCTCGTTGCCGACTTTGCCGCGCCGTACCCGCTCGTCGTGCTCGGCCGCACCATCGGCATTCCAGACGCCGACCTTGTGCTGTTCGCCGATCGCTACCTGCGCATGCAGCGCGGTTGGCGCTGGCACCCCGCCAACCAAGCGGTGGGACTGCATGCGATACGCGAACTCGTCGATTACTTCACACCGCTTCTCGACAAGCGCCGTAGCGACCCCCAGGACGACTGGTTGTCGGCAATTGCGATGGTCGAAATCGACGGGTCACAGACGACGGCTCAAGACGTCGTGGCCACACTCCTAGAGGGTGACCACGAGACACTCCACGGCGCACTTGCCAACATGTGGATGCTGCTCCTCACCCATCCCGAGCAACTTGAAGCGGTCCGCGGTGAACGCCGACTCGTGAAGTACGCGTACCTCGAAACGGTTCGTCATTCGACACCCGTCATCAGCGCCGACCGCTTCGCCCGCCGTGAAGTCGAACGATTCGGACTCTTGATTCCCGAAGGGGCCCTCGTCATCTGCTCGGCGGGAGCGGCAAACCGCGACGAACGCATCTTCAACGACGCCGACCGGTTCATCGTCGGGCGCAAAGACCTCGTGCAGCGCGAACCGCGCGGCCAGTACCGAGCCGACGGCCTGCCGTCGGGCATCACACCCGCGCTCGGGACACCATCGAAGTATCCGGCGTTACCCGTCGGTCGCCCGCGTTCGCTCTATGCCATCACTCGCGACACTGCAACCACCGCGTCACAGGTGCTACTCGAAATGTTGCCGCATGTGAAGCTCGCCGCCGGTGCGAATCCGGTGATGAAGTGCAAGGCTTGGGGCGAGATGCACGCCTGCTGGCAACTGCCCGTCACGTTCTGAGAACTCAGGCGCCGCCGGACACCACGATGTTCTGACCCGTGATCCACGACCCGGCGGGCGAAGCCAGCCATACGGCGGCTGCGCCACAGTCGCTTGGTGTGCCGAGGCGACGGATGGGAATGCGCACAGCAGTTGCCTCGAGCTGCGCGTCGGTGACATGGCCGACGGTCTTGGTTGCTTCCGTGGGAACGGTTCCGGGTGAGATGCAGTTCGAGCGGATGCCCTTCGGGCCGAGTTCCGTGGCGAGTGTGAGAGCGAGCGAGTTCATACCCGACTTCGCCGCGCCGTAGGCAGCGAAATTCACGGCGGGCTTGATTGAAGCGATCGATGAAATGCCGATGAGGGTCGAACCCGGCTTCATGACCGTGGCGCACGCGCGCGATGCAACGAAATGCGGGCGCAGGTTCAGCGCGATTTGGTTGTCCCAGTGCCATTCGGGGAACTCTTCGAAGGCGAAATTGCCCGGGTAGTCGGACGTACCAGCGTTGCTGACCCAAGTGTCGATCGATCCGAGTTCGTTCATCGCACGCTCGACGATGGTGGGAATCGTGTCAGGCGCCGTGATGTCGGCAACCACCTTCATCGATTTCTGCCCACGCTCGGCAACACGCTCGGCAACCTCGTCGAGTTCATGTTCACGCCGAGCCGTGAGAACCACCGTCGCTCCAGCGTCGGCAAATGCAAGGGCGATTCCGCGGCCGATACCGCGGCCCGCGCCGGTGACAACGGCGACCATTCCATCCATGCGGAACAGATCCATGACATTTGCGTCGGCCGGGTCGACCGGTGTGTGCGTGCGTGAGACCTTCGATGACATGACAGACTCCCCCTCGTGACTGATACGGCGCGCTCGGGGCTTCCCGACAACGAGATCCTCGGCTACCGCTTCCCTGGTGGACGGTACACGATTGCCCACTGGGAGAACTTCCTGCTGACCGACTGCACCACGGCGGAGCAGTTGCCCGACGGCCTCGTGCACCCGGTTGCGCTGTTCCATGTGCCGATTCTCGGCTCGGGTATCAACATCGCGCGGTTGTTCGAGGTGTGCGGTGCCGAGGGACCGGGTTCGGTTGGCCTCGACGGTTACGACTGGGAGTACTTCTCACGTCTGCGGGTCGACTCCGAGTACGACGTGCAGGGATCGATCGTCCATTGGGAACACATGCTCGACGAGAAAGGCAACGCCTACGACGCGATGAAGTTCGCGATCGAGTTGCGTGACGTCGCCAACGGCAACGCACCCGTCGCGCGGGTCACCAACTCGTGGAGATTCCGTCGCCAGCACGGCACCGCTGCGTACAAGCGTCCCGCGGAGAAGACCGCCGAAACGGCCTCGACGACTTCGCAGAGTATCGCGGAATTCGCCGTCGACGGCGTTGATGCGCAGCGCATGAAAACGATGGCCGCGATCCTGCGTGATCCGTACCGCGTGCATTGGGATCGCGCGGCAACGGCCGAAATGGGCCTCGGTGGTCGCGTCATCAACCAAGGTCCCTTGAATCTGAGTTACATCGTCAATGCGCTGCATGCATTCGGTGGCGCAGGTTGCGTGCGTCGCCTCACCGTCGCTTTTCATCGCCCCGTGTTCGACGGCGATCGCGTTGTCGCCGGCGGTGAGGTCGTTGGCGCAGAGACGTTCGTGGGCTGCTCCGTCCGGAGGGTCGACGTGTGGCTGCGCCGCGACGACCCGACACCGGGCGAAATCGTGGTTTCGGGTACCGCGCTCATCGACTGACAAAGCGCCCGGGGCGGCCGGCTGGAGACTCGGCTGAGCGTCCGCCAGCCCACGAGGCGATTTCGTCCAACACGCTCAGCGAACGAACTCCCTGCACCCTGCAATGAAGCCACGGCTTCGGGGGTTTTGTGTTGCGCTCCCGTTTTCCTGGCGATGTGACTGTGGTTATAGTGAGGGAAGCCGGCATGGCGATGTGACTGTGGTTATAGTGAGGGAAGCCGGCATGCCGGTTGTCACATCAACGGTCGGGCATACGTGCCCGAGTTCACAGGGGGATGATTTGAAGAACCAGAAAAGGAAACTCCTGGTTCCTGTTGCAATGGCCGTCGCAGCGGCTTTGTCGATGGGAGCAGGTGCAGTTTCCGCAAAAAGCAACAATGCGGCCGTCAAGGCTGCAGGAAAAAAGTGCACCATCAAGTTAAACCGTCAAGGCTGCAGGAAAAAAGTGCACCATCAAGTTAAACGCAGCGCTCGATGCCAAGGAAGGCAAGAACGCGGGTTGGCTGGCGCAACGCTGGGCATGTGGCGACAAGGCGCCGCTCGAGGCCACGGGTGACCCAATCGTCGTAGGTTTCCAGAACGCTGAGGGTCCGGTCATCAACTTCCCCGAGTACCGCGTGGCAGCCGAGGCAGCCGTCGAGTACATCAACAAGCAACTGGGTGGTGTCGGGGCAAACCCTGAAGCGGGCACGCCTGGACGGCCACTGAAGTTGGAGATCTGTAAGTACAACGCTCTCGTGCCGGCCGAACTGCCCGGTTGTGCGAACTCACTCTCCTCGAAGAAGCCGGCGCTCGTGATCGCTACACTCGCCTTCGGTGAGGCGCACTTCGCTATCTACCAAGGTGCGAAAATCCCACTCATCGTCGGTACTCCGATCATGCCGAAGGACTTCACTTCGCCCGGTACCGTCGCCATCGGCGGCGGCGGCGGATGCCTTGGTGTTCACCTCGGTCTGATCACCTACGCGACGCAGTACCTCTTGAAGGACAAGCTCAAGAAGCCAAAGGGTGGCCGTGTCGGTGTTCCGTGGGCGAACTCGCCTCCCGGTGTCTTCTGCTACAACGACCTCGAGGCCAAGCCGCTTGACGTTCTTGCAGGAAAGACCCTTTCGGGCGCGAAGATCAAGTCGACCGCCAAGCTGAAGGGCACGATGCCAGACATTAAGTACATCGGTGTTCCGGTTGACAGCGGTAAGGCGGACGTGTCGGCCGAAGTGGCTCAGGTACTCGCCTTCAAGCCCGACATCATGGTGTACTCGAACCAGGGTTCGGAGTGCTGGACCTGGATGAACGAAATGCTCAAGCAGGGATGGGACGCGAAGAAGAGTTTCCCGGTTGTTCTGTCTGGTGCCTGCATTGACCTCGTCACCATGGCCAAGCTCGGCGACAAGATCAAGGGTATCTACACCCTGGGTGGACTGTCGATTCTCGACCCGGATGCGCTCAGCGGTTTCGCCAAACAGCAAGCGGTGAACTACCGCGACAAGATGGCCAAATACTCGAAGGATGCAAAGCTGAACTCGACCGGTTTTGCGACGCAGGGTTACGGCGTGGTCATGAACACGTGGATGATGATGAACCTCGCCGGCGGTGCCAAGGCCACCGGTGCGGACGTCCTCAAGGCTTACAAGGCAACAAAGGGCCACGTCGGCTTCGGCTCGACCGGTCTGAACTGCAAGGATGCCATCAAGCCGTACATCGCCGTGTGCTCGACCGAGGTCTCGGCCAGCCAGTGGAATGGCAAAGCACTCAAGGCCATCAAGGGCGCCCAGGACTTCTCGGGCCTCGTGTTGGTCGGAAAGGGTGACGAACTCCGCTTCAATGAAGTGAAGTAACACTTCTTCGGGCACTTCGTTCACCACGTTGTGTCGACAAAAAGGGGGGGTGGCCCTCACGGGTCACCCCCCCTTCGACATAAAGCGACACGGTCCGGCGAAGGACCCTGTCGCAATTCAGCCGTTTGAGGGCGCTGGGTCGCCAGCGACTTTTTTGGGTTCTCGGGGGGACCATGCAACAAGCAATTCTTTTTTCAATCATGGGTCTGGGCGCCGGGGGGTTCTTTGCACTCATGGCCATGGGGATCGTGACGGCATACAAGGGTTCGGGCGTCATCAATTTTTCGCACGGTGCCATTGCCATGTACATCGCATTCCAGTTCTTCTACCTTCGCAACGAGGGAATCTTCCACTTCCCGTGGTTCGACATTCTTCCAACCAAAACATTGAACATTCCGGTTCGACTCTCACTCAACAACGGGGTCGGCATCAACGTTTGGCTCGCCGCGATTCTTGCAATGGCGACGGCACTTCTCCTGGGTGCTGCCATCCACTATCTCGTCTTCAAACCACTCCGCAACTCCGCGCCGCTCGGCAAGGTAATCGGTGCCGTCGGCGTCATGACCTACCTGCTCGGTCTCGCGTCCCTGCAGTTCGGTGCGATCATCCCGAACCCGGAAGCAGTTCTGTTTCCGGACACGACCTTCAAGAATTTCCTCGGACTCGGCGGTCAGGTATCGGTTGAATCACTTGCTTTCGCTGGATTGTCGATCGTCGTCGGTGGGGCCGTTTGGTGGTTCTACAAGAGCACGCGTGCAGGTCTCGCGACGCGCGCCGCGGCAGGCAACGAAAAGGGGGCGGTCCTCCTCGGCTTCTCCCCCGATCGTCTGGCGCTCTACAACTGGATGCTCTCAGCGTCGATTGCCGGCTTGATCGGCATCTTCTCGGGCACCATCACCGGTTCGCTCAGCGTCGGCAAATTCACCGGACTCATCGTGCCCGCGCTCGGTGCGGCTCTCATTGGTGGTATGTCGTCCATCCCACTTGCGGTTGCAGGTGGTCTGATCATTGGCTTGCTTCAAAACTTCACTGGAACATGGATGACCGCCCAAAGTTGGTTTCCCGCCTGGGGTCGGTCGGGCATCCGCGAGGCGGTTCCGCTGATCATCATCGTCGGCGTGTTGTACGCGCGAGGAAAGAGTCTTCCCGTGCGCGGCAACATCGAAGAAAAGCGCTTGCCGCTTGCCCCGTACCCGAAACGCGTGGGTATCTACGTTGCGGTGTTCGTACCGCTCGGATTCCTCCTCGCCGCCGGTCTCCCCGGCGACTGGGGTTGGGGTGGACTCACAGGACCTTGGGGGTTCCATTTCGGTGTCACTCTCGTGGCTTCGATGTTCGCGCTCTCCATTGTGTTGTTGTCGGGTTACGTCGGTCAGATCTCGCTCGTTCAGATCACTCTCTCCGGTATCGCGGCTTTCGTGACAGCCCGACTAGTTGCAAAGGGTGCGGAGCCTTCGGCTGAATTCGACCCGTTCGCGGTTGAGGGACCGGGGTGGCCATGGCCCCTTGCGTCGATCGCTGGTGTGGCCGTTGCCGTCGTCGTCGGCATGCTCCTGGCGATTCCTGCGCTGCGCATCCGCGGTGTCCAACTCGCTGTCGTCACGATTGCAGCTTCGATCTCGATCTATACGTTGTATTTCGCGAACTCGGAACTCACCGCTCTGCAGGGCGGAGCGGCCTACATCTTCCCGGCACCGACGTTCTTTGGTATCGAGATGGGCTCGACAGGGCGCTCGGGACTTACCGATTCACCACGTTTCATCCTGTTTGCTCTCGTCGTGCTCGCGGGGTTGTGCGTACTCGTGGCAAACATTCGACGGGGCAGTTCTGGTCGACGATTCTTGGCAGTTCGTGCCAACGAGCGTGCTGCGGCGTCCGCGGGCGTCGACGTTGCAAGAACGAAGATCCTTGCTTTCGGTTTGGCTTCGGCCATCGCTGGTATCGCGGGCATCATGGCTGCGTACCAGATCGGCCAGACGGCAGCACCGTCGTACGACTACGGCATCGGCCTCTCGGCTCTCGCCTTCCTCTACATCGGTGGTATCACCTCGATCAACGGCGCAATTCTCGGTGGCATGGCTGCCGCGGGTGGTCTCGTGCGTCGTACGAGTACGGCATCGGCCTCTCGGCTCTCGCCTTCCTCTACATCGGTGGTATCACCTCGATCAACGGCGCAATTCTCGGTGGCATGGCTGCCGCGGGTGGTCTCGTGGCCTACTTCGGCACGTGGCATTCGCCTGGTTTGTTCAGCTACACGGGGATCATGGGAGGTATAGGCATCGTCCTGACCGCAATCATCCACCCGGCGGGTCAGGCCTCAATCTTCCAGCCACTGATGCAACATCTCGGCGGATGGCTGGTGAAGGCCCGCGGCACCGCATGGTTGAACTCACTGACGCGTTACGGACCATTCATCGTGCTCGGCGCGATCTGGGGGGTCATCGGCATCAACCCCTGGCGTACCGATGAGTACTCGCGCTTCTGGATGGCACTGACGGGCATCTTCCTCGTCTTCTTCGTCCGCAGCATCGTCGTTCAGATTCGTGCCGCGCGCGCAGCCAAGGCCGCGCAAGCAGCCGAACTCGAGAAGTTTCTCGCCGAAATGGAGGTGGCGAAGTGAGTGCTCTGCTCGAAACCCATGACCTCACGGTTTCCTACGGTGGTCTGCACGCCAACTCAAACGTCAACATAAAGGTCGAGAAGGGCAAGTTGACGGGTTTGATTGGCCCCAATGGTGCCGGCAAGACGACTTTCATCGATGCCATCACCGGCTTCACGAACGTCTCGTCGGGCCGAGCAGAGTTTCGCGGCCAAGATTTGTCGGGTGAGTCGGCTGCCGGGCGTGCCCGAAACGGGCTGGTCCGGACGTTCCAGTCACTCGAACTTTTCGAGGACCTCACGGTGTGGGACAACTTGATCGTGATGGCCGAAACGACGTATTGGTGGTCGTTCTTGGCCGACATCATCAGGCCAAACCGCAAGGTTGGTGTCGAAGAACAGGCGCAGTGGGCACTCGACCTACTTGGACTAGGCGACTTGAAGGATCGACTCACCTTCGACCTGTCGCACGGCCAGCGCAAGCTGGTGAGCGTGGCGCGAGGTCTGGCGGCCCGCCCCGAGCTGTTGCTTCTCGACGAGCCCGCGGCCGGTCTCGACACCGTCGAGTCCCAGCAACTCGGTTCACACCTCCGCGAAATCCTCAACCGTGACATCACGTTGTTCCTGATCGACCACGACATGGGTCTCGTGCTCAGCGTGTGCGACTACATCTACGTGCTCGACTTCGGCAAAATCATCGCCGAGGGTACGCCCGATGAGGTCCGTAAAAACCCTGA
>Ga0194120_10001607_pt1 | contig 40685 bp, 31 predicted proteins | sample TA2MahCa65mmetaG_FD_148642 | JGI IMG/M metagenome (GOLD analysis project Ga0194120, IMG submission 148642) | Freshwater microbial communities from Lake Tanganyika, Tanzania - TA2015019 Mahale Deep Cast 65m | ecosystem: Environmental > Aquatic > Freshwater > Lake | place: Tanzania: Lake...
ACACTAATTCCGAAGTCACCGACGCGCGAAGAGAATGTTTGCCTTTCATTTCAGGCGCGGTAAAACCTTTCGTTCCTTTCTCGACAAGAAATCCGCGCACAACGCCATTCAATTTTGCCCACACGACTGCAACGTCTGAAATCGTTCCATTCGTAATCCACATCTTCGCTCCGTTTAACACATATCCGCTCGAAGTTTCTTCGGCGCGTGTAATCATCCCGCCGGGATTAGAACCAAAATCCGGTTCCGTCAATCCGAAGCAACCGATTTTTTTTCCGCTTGCAAGTTGTGGAAGCCATTTCATTTTTTGTTCTTCGTTCCCGTACGCAAAAATCGGATACATCACCAAACCGCTTTGTACAGAAGCGAAACTTCGTATTCCGCTATCGCCGCGTTCAAGTTCTTGTGTCATCAATCCGTACGCAACGTTGTTTAATTCCGAACCGCCATATTTTTGCGGAAGTGTGGGACCGAACATTCCCAACTCCGCCATTTTCGGAACGAGTTCGAGCGGGAATTTTCCTTCGCGGCAATGTTTTTCAATAATCGGAAGAACGTTATCATCAACAAATTCGCGAACAGTATCGCGTACGAGAATTTCTTCCGGCGAGAGCAAACTTTCGATGTTATAGTAATCAACGGGTTTTGTTTTGGGCATAAACAATTTTCAAGGTGAGTAAATTTTGGAGGCAAAAATTACAAAAAAGGGGACTGAAGGAAAAGGTTTGCGATGAAAAAAAATTATTTCCCAGGTTGCGAACAACTATGTACGAAACCACGAATGGATGACATCCGTAAATTTTGCCGCGGCGGATGAATACGGGTCAATTTCATTATGAATAAAAATATCGCCTATATACAACCGTGCTTCATTCCACGATTGCATCGCGTTGAGAGTATCAATCGCTTTCTGATATTCCGCTTCACTCCTCCGAAAAATTTTCTTCGTGAATTTTTTTTGCATTCGTTCACTCATGGTTGAACGAATATCTTTTCTTGAAGTGATAACATTTTCTTCCTTTCGTTCTACATCCTGTTTCGTTTCAAACAGTGGTCCGTGATGTTGTTGCTCTTTTGTATCTCTTGCAGAAAAATCTCCTGATGATTCGATTTGAACAGACTCTTCTTCCCTGGGAATGTTTTTTTCTTCCAAAGGAAAATATATAGGCGACGACGGTTTCTTAAGTAATGCAAGCACCTCTTCTTCTGTTGGAGCCATAGAAGATAACGCATCGTCGAATTCGCTGCTTTCGGCTTCTTGCGGAGTAATTTCTTCTTTGTTTTGAAATGGAGTTATAGCATCTGAAGCAACAGGTGAATTTTGCGCGAACAAACTTCCTTTGGTCGAAAAAATATGTTCGAGAATGTTTTGAACATCTTTTTCCGTTACCGGGTCCCAATTGTTTGCATCCATATTTTTTTGAACCTGTTCGGCAACAGAATTCATTTTTTTATCTTCAAAAAATTTCTGTGCCGCTTGAACAGGAATCGTTTCTACACCAACGGAGGAACCGCAGTTGAAATACCTGAAAATCGGTTTCATTATTGTTACTATCTCGCGCGGGGTTCTTCGTTGAAAATATTCTTTGTCGAGATTGTGTAATAAGAGTTCGAGTTCGGTTTTCGTGAATTGCGCCATTTTCGTTTCTTCAACAACGCGTTCCACGATGCGAACAATATAATCGTATTCGGAAAATCCTTTCAACATTTCGAGCATGGTAGTCGAAGATATTTTTTCGCTGTTATTGAACACAAAACTACGGAGAGTCCACTGCGGACGCACAAGATAATTGAGCATCAAATGAATTCCATCATCGAGCGAATGTAAAAACTCCTTCCGCGGAAAAGAATAATTGAGCACCAGCACAGATTGCAGTTCATTTTTTATTGTACGCATCGTTGCAGGTGCATACGAAAATTTACTCTGCGATACTGTTTGCTTCCATTCACGCGCAAATTTTTCTTCCACGCCGAGGCGAAAATAATATTGAATACTTGAAGGAATATCCGCTACTAAAATTTCACGCAATGTTATTTTCCCTCGCGAGCCAATAGTACGCGCATGAATTATTACCGTAAGTCGTTCGAGTTCTTGGTCAAACATAGTAGTATAAAAGTATAAAGTTCAAAAATCAAATGTCAAATAAATTTCAAATTCCTAAAATCCAAAACTGAACTATAATTTCTTTTTCAAAATGATGGAAGAAAAAATCAGAGTGAGTTCGTGCGATTCTTTCCATAATGTTCTGCATTCGTCTTTTTTTGTTGGGTTTGCTTTAGCAATCATTCTTAACCAATGCATTGTTTCTTTCGACTCTTTTTTGCATAAAGCGATTTTGTGATAAAAATCTTTTTTCGATTCAGCTCCATCGGCTTCCATATAATTTGCGCCGATACTTGTTGCAGAACGAACCACTTGATTTATCAATGGTTTATTCACCGATGTTTCCGGAATTGCCAAAACAAATTCAATAATATCTTCTCCAAATTTTGCTGTGCGTTCAGCTAAATCATATTTCTTTTCTTTAGAACTTTGGATTTGATTTGACATTTGAACTTTGTAATTTGAAATTTATCAACATTACTTCTTCATCAAATTGTTTACGCGATCAATTTCTTTTTTTGCCGACGCTTTAAACATTGCATCAATACCGTTTCTATCAATGATTTGTTGATACATAGCAATGGCATTATCAAATTTAGAAAGTTGTTCATACGATTGTCCCGCCATATACAACGCTGTCGCCGTCCAATCAATTTTGGTTTTCTTTATTACGAGATACGGCACTTTTAAAAATTCCAAAATCGCTTGCTGATAATCGCCTTTGTAAAAATACGCTTCTCCGATGTCGTAGCGCACTTCCGCTTCAATGTCGCTTCCGTAATCGTCAAGCAATTTTTGAAAATGTACCACCGCTTGGTCATAATATTCGAGCCGCGTGAACAAAACGCCGATGGTGATTTTTTTGCTCAACACAGATTCATCGTTTGGAAATGCAGCAATAAAATCTCTCGTTGCTTTCAATGCGGCATCATATAAACGCAGCGATTGAAACGCTTCAATCAGATTACTCATCGCCAACGGTAGAATGTCGCTTGCTTTTTCTTGATACGCCAATACGCGTTGATACAACGAAATCGCGGAATCAAATTGCTCTTTATTGTACGCAATATTCCCGAGAGAAAGAATTGCACGCGGAATAACATCAACATCTGAAGAAATTGCAACGACACGGCGATACATTTTCTCAGCTGAATCCGGTTTTTCTTGCGCTTCAAAAATTTTTCCTCGCCAATACAACGCACGAGCAATTGTTTCATCATTCATTTTCTTTGCAAGAATTCCATCCAAAATTTTCGACGAAGTTTGCAAATTACTTTGTCGCATAAAATATCGCGCGCGTTCTATTTCCAGCGAAGCGATTGTTATGCTGTCATTCGCGTACGATTTTTTGAACTCATCAAACAACGGGTTTGCACCGAGTAAATTTTCCGAACGCAGTTTCGCGACGATAATTTTCTCTTGATAATATTTTTTCAACGAGTCGTTCTGAGCATTTTTTTTCAACTCCTCAAATTGCCTAATCGCTTCAACGTATTGCTCTGTTTCAAAAAGCAAATCAGCGATATTTTTTTCTGCATTTCCCGTGGTTCCGAGTGCACTTGCTTGACGAAAATACGCAGCAGCAAGTTCTGAATTTCCTTCGCTCTTTTCCAAATTTCCCAACGCGAAAAACACTTGCGCGGCATTGGTTGAATAATGATCGAGCGAAAGCGCGTACAAATAATGTTCGCGCGCTTTGGTTACATTATTCTCAGTGAAAAAAATCGCGGCAATTTTTTGGTGCAATGAAAATGTATGGCGTTCTGAAAATAAATTCCGTCCTTGTTCGTCAAGCATTGTCTGCAAAAGGATAACCGCTTCGTTATGTTGCTTTTGCAAAAACAACGCTTCAACTTCCAAACTCTCTGCACTCGCTGCATACTTTGTATAGTAAAACTGTTCCCGAAGATTTCTGAACAATTCTTCGGCGTTATTTTCTGAAGAAAGGTTTTGTTCTTGCAGCAGTATAGTTCCTAACTCAAAATTCGCTTGAGCGGAAAATTTTCCATTGAAATATTTTTGCAATTCTTTCTTCCAAATCAATTTCGCAGAATCGCTATTTGCATTCGTCTTAAAAATCTTTCCTAAACGAAACAACGCTTCTTCCGCGCTTTCGGTTGAGAGAAATTGTTCTGCAATTTGAAAATATGTTTTCTTCGCTGTATCAATTTGTCCACTTTGTTCAAATGCTTTTGCTAACGAAAGAATGACTTCATCTTTTCCCGGAATCATCGGAAACGAAACGAGAAGATTTTCAACAACAAGCGGTAATTCTTGAATGGAAATTGTTTTCTTCCGTAATTGAAAACGAGCATACGCCGCTTCATTTGCAAACCGATGTGCAGGAAATTGTTTCAGAAATTCTTCATACAATGAAATTGCATTATTGTTCTCCTCAACAAATTCCACGCTCTTTGCTCTAAAAAACATTGCTTCCGCTTTTTTATCGCTCGCAAGTTCGCTCTTCAGTGCAGTTTCAAATTGTTGCGCCGCGGCAGAATAATTTTTGAAATCGTTGAAATAAATTTCGCCGAGATGGAACGCAACATCTCCTTTGTTTCCTCCGCTTATTGCATCACCAACAAGCAACGCAAGTTTTTCTACCGCAATTCGATAATCTTTTTGCAAATATATCTGTATGTATTTCGCTCGCTGTTCCGCGCTGTCAATCAACCCGCTCGAAGGGAATTGTTTTTTTGACGAAGAATATTTTTCGACTGCTTTTTCATATTCACGTAACGAATCATCACAAACCGCAATAGCAAACGAAACATCATCGGAGAACGTGTGTTGAGGAAATTTTTCTTCAAACAATGAAAAAAATCGCCGCGCTTCTTCATAATGTTCCGTGTGTTCCAATAAAACTTTTCCTGCGCGGAATAAAGCGACCGGAGAATTGATGGTGTCTTTACAGAGCGTTGCGAGTTGTTCGTATGCATTTGCAGAGAGAGCGAAATCGTTGTTTGCTTCCGCGCTTGCAGCAAAATGAAACAACGCACTTTTTTTCAGCGAAGCATTTTCCGTATGCAATGCTTGTTGAAAATATTCTTTCCCTTTGGAAAACTTTTTTGCATTGGATGACGCAATTCCCGCTTGAATCAAAACGTTCGCTCGCAATTCACTCAAAGGAAATTTTTGCAAGAATTGTTCGTAGTAATGAAGCGCATTCGTTTCATCGTTCAGAGAAAGAAAACAATTTCCAATTTCAAACGTTGCTTGTTCTCCAATGGTGAACGAATCTCTCACCGCTTTCTTAAACATTTCAATCGCATCGAGAAATTTTTCTTGTTGCTGTAATAATTTCCCAATTTCAAAATTGGCTTCATTTACGTTTTGCGTTTCAGAAAATTTTTCAAGAGCACGACGAAATGTTCTCTCTGCATCATCGAATCGTGCAACGCGAAGATAGAGTTTTCCAAGCGCAATCGTTGCTTCACATTGCGTTGATTTATCTGTGCTTTCCTTCGCAAGTTTTTCCAATTCGTTTTGCGCAGAAGAAATATTTCCTTCCTCCATCGAAACGGAAATCAAACGCAATTTTGCTTTCGGAAAAATTTTTGCCGTTGAAAATTCGCGTGTGATGGCTTTCAAAACACGTTTTTCATTTTCTCCATCGTTCGTTTTTTTGTAACAATCGCTCGCTCTGAACAATGCATCGGGAACGCTTGCATCATTCGGGAAAAAAACTTTGAGACGCTCGTACGCATTTGCCGCCTCTTTGAAATTACTGACACGCTCGAATATTTCTGCAACGTACATCCACGCTTGCGGCGCTTTGGGATTGGTTGAATAACTCAATGCAAAATTTTGAAACGTCGAACGCGCTTCATCGAATTGTTTCAGTTGCGTTTGAATTTGGCCGATATAAAATTTTGATTCGATTGCATTTGCCGATGAGGAATATTTTTCTGCAAAACGTTGAAACTGTTCAAGCGCGAGGTCGTAACTTTTGTCCTCATACAATTTTACTGCAAATTTGAATTCGGCATTCTCTTGCGCATCTTGAGTTCGCGCGAGCGTAGCAATGCAAAGTATCGTGAATAAAAAGCGAATTGAATGAGTGAATCTTTTCATAAAAGCAAGGGCAAATTTACTTAAAATATTTATTGCCGAAAACAAGCACGCTACAATTACCTTTTGTTGTTTCGTTTGAACATCGTGTTTGGAGTTCTTCTTAAATACTCAAATTGTGGTATTGCATCTTAAAATTTATTCGTATAACTTGAAAGTGTAATTTTATATACCAATGACAATTTTCATTTAAGAAACAAATCCACGTCGTCTCTCGTTCGATAAAATCGGACAACGAGGAAGAATAACCTACAATGATCTATCCTCTATCACTTGATTGCTGAACAGAACGACCATCATCACATAAAACAAACTCAACGGTTGCTTCGTGAACGTAAAGGTGAACATTTGATTGTTTGTATCGTTGAAAACACGAATTGTGGTATCGGTTCCACCGGAAAAACTGATTTTCAATTCGAGTGGCATTTGAAAAAATCCTGTATTCGTTTGCGTTTGCTTCGTAATGTATTTCGCTTGCCAAACGCTTCCGCCGAGTGAAGAAATTCCGTACGAATTTTGATACACGGGATGATTTGGTGATTTTACCCATTGATTAAAAAACCAATCGAGGTTTTGTCCTGTCGCTTCATTCATTTTTTGCATAAATGCATCCGTAGTCGCAAACTTATACTTAAATCGAGCAGTATCCGTTGCATACGAATTTATTGCAGAAAAGAATAATAAATCACCCAATGTATATCGCAATATGTGAAGCACGCACGCGCCTTTGTTGTACGTAACGGCAGTATTAAAAAGCACAGCCACCGATGGAGTATAATCCGCCCACGACGGATTATACATCGCCCATCCGGGATTCGGCTGTAAATATCCGTTCGCGTCGTTGTTAATGTCGTTTTTGTATGCTGAATATTGTCCCAGAAGTTTGTTCGAACAGAATATTTTTTTTCTTGAGAAATTGTAAAAATTCTTTGACATCATTCGAGTACGATTCGAGTGTGTTTTAAGAAAGATTTTTTTCTAAAGAAATATGTTGACAAAAAGAATGAAGAAGGGGAAATGCGGAATCTGCAGCGGATTCGTTTTGAGTTTTTCGAATGTTCTTCGTTGTTGGCAAAACAGCTCTGTTACGCCATTGCCGGTTCTTGACCCGTCATTACATTTTATCTTGGCGTAACAACTCCGGGTGGTGGAGAAATGGTATCGCGAACGCAGAATATTTCATAAGAATTTAAAATAGAAAAGAATGTATTAAGAAGAATAGATACTTGTGCAGGCATAGTACCTCATATCTGCGCCTGCACAATGAAGCGCGGTTCAACGCACTATTTAAGTAAAAGCATTTTCTGTGTTCGAACGTTGTTTCCGACTTGCAAGCGGTAGAAATACACGCCACTCGGAATATCATTTGCGTTCCAAGGAATATTGTACGTTCCTGCTGCCAGTTTTTCGTTCACAAGTGTAGCGATTTCTTTCCCAAGAACATCATATACTTTTAAGGAAACAAATCGGAAATCCAAAATCTGAAACCTGAAATTTGTTGTCGGATTAAACGGGTTCGGATAATTTTGGTACAGAATAAAATCATTCGGCGTAGAAGTAAAATTCTCGCGAACATTATCAATTCCGCCCGCAAGAAATTCTCCGGTTTCAATATCTATAATTGCGTGGAAGTACAACGAAGTTCCATCTGATAACAACGCTTCATATTCACCAACCCAAACTACTTTTGTTGTATCCTGCGGATATATCCAAACAAAATTTCCGCCGAACAGTCTTCGGGAAACAACATTATACAGTTGACGAAATTCTTCCCCGCCATTATGCTCTACTACCCACATTGCGCTATCGCTATCAATAAAATTTTCCGGTATCGGTCGCGAATTTTGCGGAAACGGCGGTGGATTGGTTGTATCTACCATCATAAAGAACGACGATGCAAACACTGTTGTATAGAATTGCAATGTTGGCGAGAAAAACATATACATCCATCCAAACGAAGTACCGTCTAAATTTATCGTATCTCCATCTGATTGCGCAAATACATATCGTAACTGTTGGTCAGAAGCGTACTGTGATGCAAGAGTTTTCGCAGTATCAACAAACCCGGTTGCCGTTGTTAAATAAAATAATTGTCGCAATGTCATATTGACTCCATCGCGATTATCTCCTTGAATCACGATACTATCCTGCACCCCGTCGTTATTCTCGTCGTAAAAACCGATGTAGTCGTCAAAGGGATCTAATTCACCGTCACCGTTTGCATCTTTTGCGCAAACGGGCCAATACGTTCCATCACGAAGATAATACGTAGTATACTCTCCCGTTGAATTGGTAATAACAACTGAACTGCGAGCATTTCCATAATCTGAAAACAACGGTTTATCTAACAATGCAATAAATGCGCCCGAAACTTCACCTGCGTACGATACAATTCCCTTCACGACAAATTGCCCATGTTCCTGAGAAGTTGTATAATTTAATACGTACGGCATTGCCAACATTTCACCATTCAAACTACGCGCTCCTATTACAATCCATACATAATCCGTGTTCGCAGTGTGCGTTACTTCGATTGATATTGTTTGAAGATTTCCGCTGTACGTAACATTTCCCAACGTAATGGAATCTAGGGGGTCATGCGCAAGTAAATTTATCGGCAGTTGCAAATCGCCGAAGCGAGTATTCGTATCAATAGGCGATGAAAAGTTAAAACTTACGATTGTGGATAGTTGCACTTCTTGTTCGCCATCCACAGGGGTAGATGACGTTATAACAAACTGCGCTTGCGTTTGTAAAGAAAATACAATAAAGAGAGTGAATATAAAATTCAATATTCGAAACATAAATTTCTCTGGAATTTGTGATTGATAAAAAAAAATTGTGGCTAAAAATAACAAAACATTGTTATGACAACAAGCGTTATAAATCGCATCTTCAAACTTCTGCACCATTGATATTTCATCGGTTTCCTTTATGATTTATGCTTAAAGAAACTTTTCAATCTCACTCAGGAAAAACTCCTTCGGTCGCGCGCCAATCCATTGCGAAACGATTTTCCCATCTTTGTTCAACAAAAATGTTGTGGGATACGCTCGCACATTTCCAAATGCACTTTGAATTTCCTCATCGCGGTCAATAATAATGGGATACGAAAGTTTAAAATGGTTGATAAATTCTCTCACGTCTTCGCTAGCCGATGGTCCCGTATCCGCAGAAATCCCAAGAAATTTTACTCCTTTGTTTCGCAGTTCGTTTTGCACTTCCACCATATCGGGAGTTTCCATTTTACACGGTCCGCACCACGTCGTCCAAAAATTCACAAGCGTTAATTTTTCCGTGAACGATGAAAGTGTAACGCTATTCCCTTGCGCATCTTTCCAGTGAAGATTTGGTGCAGCATCGGTATTGCTTGCTTGCACAAAAAGATATTCGCCAAGCACGGGAGTTGTTGTTCCTGTTTCTTGCGAAACGGATTGCTGTTGTTTGTTTTCTTCTCGTTCATCCGCAGTATTTTTATTGCATCCGGAAACGAAAAAAACAAGAAAAGAAAAATATGTAAGGAAGAAGATTCGGTGATTCATTTTGCACTGTTGATTGTTTTAAAACCATGAAATAATTCTTGATGAACTTCTTGTTTATCCGCATTGCTCACGGCATAGTACAAAACACCTTTATCTATCCACATCGCGATGCAACAATTTGAATCGGAATCGTCTATATACCAATTTCCTTTTTTTAAAACTGTTTGTGCGGATTCCGGGAGGAAAAAAAGATTCAATTCATCAAACGAATTGAAGGTTGTTTGATACAATGCAACATTATGTCCACGGTGTGAATACATTACTTGTGCAACCTGTTCGTTTTGAAACTGCGAGACAATGCCGCCTATCAACTCGCAGTCACTCATTTCGGGAAGCCGCACGGGAAAATTGACACGTGAAGCAAGATACTGTTCCAATTCTTTTCTCTGCGATGTAAGTTTTTCAGGTTTCTTTTTTCCTTGCAAAAACAAATCGAATTCCGTCATTGATTCATTGAGGATGGGCGGAAGCGATTTCTTTTTGGGTTTTGGTTTTTCCGTTTGTTTCGTTTCTGTTGCAACGGGAACAGAAATATTTTCCGTTACTGTTTCTTTTGCAGGATAAGAAACTACTTTTTGTTCGGAAGTTTGCTGTGGCGTTTTCTCCGTATTGTACAACAAAAAAAACACGAACGCCGCTACTGCAACGGCGCCGCTTATTGCAAATGACGGTTTCCACCAATGAGTAAAAAAAGGAAAACGTTGTTCGGTTTGCGTTCCTGCTTCAATGCGGGTTTTTTCAATAATATCTGCGCGGATTTTCCAAGGAGTTTTCAGAGGAGGAAGCGTTGCGCGAAGAAGTTGTTTGGTTGCTAATTCAACTTCGTAGAGTTTTGAACAATGTGCGCATTGGTTGAGATGAGCATCGAGTATGTGTTGTTCTTCGGCAATAAGTTCGTTATCCGCTAATGCTGTGAGCAGTTCGTAGTACTGTTCGCAATTCATTGTTGTCTCCTTTCGATTAAAAATAAATAAACAGTAACCTCAGACATCGGTTATATATCCTTTCTTTTTTGCATACGTAAGTAATTTTTTTTGTAACATTTTTCTCCCGCGGTGTAACCGTGAGCGAACGGTGCCAATCGGGCATTGTAAAAATTCTGCTATTTCTTCGTACTGCAGACCTTCAATATCGCAAAGAAGTATAACGGTGCGAAAATCGTTGGGAAGGGAATCGAGTGCGTCAGTTACTTCGTCGTCGAGTAAGTTCGTATAAAGATTATGCTGCAAGTCGGAAGATTCGACGGCAGATTCATCTTTGAGGGAGTCATAAAATTCTTCGATTTCGTTGTAACTAACGGATTCGCCTTCTTTTTTTTCTTTGCGATAACGGTTGATATACGAATTTTTCATTATCCGAAACAACCACGCTTTCAAATTAGTTCCCTTCTCGAATTGTTCCCAAAAACGAAATGCTTTCAGATACGTTTCCTGCAATAAATCCTGCGCATCTTCTTCGTTGTTGGTGATTCGCATTGCATAACTAAAAAGTAAATCCATATGTGGAACGGCAATGCGTTCAAATTCTTTTTGCTTTTGTTTTATATCCAAAAATTGATGTGCAGTTTAGTGAACTATGGTTGTATTCAATTAAGCGGTGAAAAAATACTAAAAGAGAGAGGTTTGACCAAGAAAAGATATGTTACCACGCCGTTTTTAGAAATTCAATTCCTTTGCTTTGAAAAAAATCCACATCAATATTTTTCCCCAATACAATTTTTTCTCGGGGAATAACAATTTCGCTTGCATTTATTTCTCGAAGCGCAGCGAACGTAGATAAATCTCCAATGTCAACTATTTTCGGAGGAAATTCGCAATGTGTATCCACTTGATACGAAATGCCAATATCGGCAGTGAACATTTTCTCTTCAGGAAATTGAATAATGGCATTGCGTAAAATGACATCGTACGCTTTTTTACCGTTAAATGGAAGTTGCTCGTACGAAGAAATTTTCGAGGAAGAAAATTCGTTTGTAGCAATTGCATAATAAGCAGAAAGCAAACTCACCGCATACAATTTCCGAATATTTTTTTTCTCGAAATCGTTTTTTCTGTGCCCCGCTTCGAGGAGTATCGTACTCACACCAAAGTATTGCATCGAATCGCCGAATGCACGCGGTTCAAAATCGTCGTTGTATCGCGCAAGATTATTCGGAATAAATTGTTTCATTGTTTCGGAAATAACAGCGGCAACGTGCTTTGCTTTTGTTCGCGTTTCATTTTCACTTTTCGCTTCGTCAAATGCCGGGGCAAGTAATGCAAGAGCAGTAATTTCTTTTGTGCTGGAAATAGTACTCAATTCTTGGTCGTGTAAATTGAAACCGAATTCCGGTCGCAACTTCAAACGTAAACCGTGCAACAATCTTGCTTCGTACGAAACACACGCTTGCGCATCGCGGTTAATGTCAATGTTTTGCGCGTTTCTTCGTTGCTTGCATTCTGCTCCGTCGGGATTAACCATCGGAAGAAAATACAATGTACATTCGGAAAGAATTTTTTCTGCTTCGCTTGTATTTCTGTTTGTCAAAAGAAAATTCAGAACATCAAATATTGCTTTCGTTGCAGTAGATTCGTCTCCGTGCATTTGTGTCCAGCAAAATATTTTTCGTTTTCCATTCCCGATGGAGAGCAAATACATTGTTCTATCTTCAAACGAAATCCCGGCTTCTTCAATTTTTATTTCGCTTTCTTTCAACGAATGAATATGCTCTTCAATTTCAGAATGAATAACATACGTGGAAAATTTATTTACTTTCCATTCATCGTAGGAATAAAAAAGTTGTTGGTGATTCACTTGGGATTGCCGTTATTCGTCGGTGGTCATTTGTAATTGGTAATTAGTCATTCGTAAAATCTCAACGTTTTTTTAAGCAAGACAACTAATAACAAATTACCAATTACGTCTTCTGCTGTTTCTTCTTCGCCGCGGGAAAGAGAACATTATTCAGAATCAAACGATATCCGGGAGAATTTTTGTACAACTCCAATTGCGTGGGAGGGTCTCCAACAGCGTGCTGATAATCTTCCGGGTCGTGTCCGCCGTACCACGTAAATGTTCCGCGTCCGTAATTACCATGAATGTATCGCACTTCTTGTGTCCCTTCTTTTTCGGCAAGTACAATCACAGATTTCTTTATCAAATTTTTTTTGAAATTTGTTGTTTGCCCCATAAATCCGTGAATCACATTGACATGATTTTGCGTAAGCATTGTCGGTACCGGGTCATACTTTGCAGAAAATTCAAACAGCGTAAAATAATCCGTTTCAGAATTCATCATTCCTGCCATATCGCTCGGAGGAATGTCAATATCGGAATATTCGTAGCGAAGCGGATTTGTTTCATATGTAAAATTTTCAAATGCAAGAGTTTTGGTAAAATCCAATTTCGTTTGCGCTTTGGAATCTTGCGGGTCTCCATCGTACATCACATCGCAAATGTCAGTATGTTCCGCCGCAAGAGCAAGGTCAAATGCATCTGTTGCGGCGCACATTGCAAACGTGAATCCTCCTCCCGCAATAAAATTTTTTATTTCGCGCGCAACTGTTTTTTTCATTTCCGAAACTTTCTTGTAGCCAAGTTTCTTCGCCATTTGTTCATTCAGCACTTGTTGTTCGATATACCACTGCGCAGAATGAAACGACGCATAAAATTTTCCATATTGTCCCGAAAAATCTTCGTGATGAACATGCAACCAATCGTACTGATTCAACTTTTTTCCCAGCACTTCTTCATCCCATAATTTATCGAACGGAATTTCCGCATATGTTAACGCAAGCACAACTGCATCATCCCACGGCCGAAAATTCGATGGTTGATACACTGCAACCTTCGGCGCTTTTTCTAAACGAACCGCTTCCATATTATTATCTTCGCTTTGCACTTCGCTGAAAATTCGCGCCGCATCGCTTCCAGAAACTTGTTCGTAAAAAACTCCGCGCACGCGACATTCGTTTGCGATGCTTTCGTTGGCATCGCAGAGAAACGAACCGCCGCGATAATTCAAAAGCCAATCTACATCAATATTTTTTGTAAGTATCCAATACGCAATTCCGTACGACTTCAAATGGTCGGATTGCGATAAGTCCATAGGGATAAGTATTTTTCCCTGCGTGAAGGAAAGTGTTGTTAGGAGAAAGAAGTAAGAAGTAAGTAGTAAAAGTTTTTGAGATTTTCTGGAATCGAAAATCATAGCGTATCTCCTCTTAACACCCGAATGCGTTTTCGCGCTTCTTCGACAAATAACGATTTCGGAAATTCGTGTAATATAATTTCGTACGATTCAATTGCTTTCGGAATATTTTTTTCATCATAGTCATAGATTTTCGCTATCATCATCATTGCATTGTCGCGCAGCATGCTTTCGGAATAGTGAGAATAAATTTTTTGCAGCGTAGAAATTGCTGTGCTGTATTGTTTCACTGTGTATTGAAGCTCGCCTGTTTTCAGTAAGGCATCATCGGCGAGTTCCGAATTGGAAAAATTTTCCACGAGATGCTGAAACGCGGTTATGGCTTCGGAATAGTTATTTTGCCGAGCAAGAAAATCTGCGGCGGCAAATTTTTTTAGAACAAACTCTTCTTTCCCGCGATGCGTTTCAATGAATAAACTCAAACTCAACGCATCGTTGGCGATATCGGTTGCAAGCACTTTCGTGAGTTCCTCCAGGTGTTTCGATACTTCTTGAAAATTTCCTTTGAAGTAATAAATTTCCGCAAGACGAAACTGCGCAAGTTCTTTTTGCGAAGAAAGAATGCGTTGTTCCTGAAGAATAGAGCGCAATTCTTTTTCTGCAAGAGCAGTATCGCCAAGTTGCAAATGAATTTCTGCTGTTCGCTGAATACCATCAATTCGCAACGGTGAAGAGAGAGGAACGTTATTTTTCAGTTCGCCAAGTGTTGCAAGCGCTTCCGAAGAATTATTGAAATGCTCACTTTGAATCATCGAAATCTGCAACAAACATTTTGTCCCAAGTTCGCTTTTGTTGTGAGTGGAAGCAAGAGTTCTGTACGTAGATACGGCATCTTCGAATGAAATGCGGAATTGCAAGGAAGAAAATTTTCTTGACGTTGTCGAATCTGCAACGCTCAAGGTTTCGGAAAGTTTTTCCAAACATTGCGCAAACCCAAATTGTGCGGTTGCAATCATCGGAAAACGCGGATACAACCTGATGACATCGTAATACGCTTGCGCCGCGATAAAAAATTCCTTATCACGAAAAACACGTTCGGCAAAATTATACAGTTCGTTTCCATTGGCGCGCGTTTGCTCATCTATTTCGCGGTACAAATTCAACGCTTCCGAATATAGTTTCCCTTCCATCAAAAGCCACGCGAGAAGTCGTTTCAGTTGCAAATTATTTTTTTCTCGACTGTTTGCTTCTATTACCATTTCTGTTGCCGCGACAAGACCTTCTTTTTTCCCGGTGAATGAAGATAGTCGCGTTTGGACGAGAGAAAGTTGCTGCGGCGTATCGTTCAAAAGTAAAAGAAATTCCCTTGCTGCATTTTTATACTGCATCGTCATAGCATAGAGCGAACCTATTTCTGTTACAAATAAATTTTTATTCCCGATTTCCGTTCTTCCACGCAAATAAAAAGCAATTGCTGTTTCCCACATTCGGTTTTCCTGCGCAGCATCTGCAACGATTTTATATACAACGAAATTTCTTCTGTCGAGCGCAATTCCTCGTTCCCACGTGAGTAAGGCAAGCGATTCTTTCTCCGCTTTTGCAAACACTGAACCAAGAGAAGCGATAAGCGCAATATCGTTCGGAGTTTTTTTCAAACGATTTTCGCAAATGGAAATTGCGTTTTCATATTTTTTCAGTTGCAAATATCCGCGCCGAAGTGCGTCGAAATAGAAAGTGTTCGCAGAATCATTGCGAAATAGTTCTTCGTACAGAGAAATTGCTTTTTCCCAATCGCCGCCGCGTTCATAGTTCTGAGCGAGTTTGGATTTCATATCGTTTGACTGCGTCAGTACAATTTCGGTATAAGCCGAGCTAATGAAAAGTACGAGAAGAATTGATTTCATCGCTGATGAAAAGATATTGTATGAAAATTTAGTTCCAACGTGGCAATAAATATATGGAAAAATTGAGGAGCGTGAGGAACGAACGAAACCGTAATGCTTTCTCCGCGTTTTTTTTAGAACTTTTTGAAAGAAACAAGTTATTTCCCAACGAACAAACGTCGTGCATTATGTTCCGGAAGTTTTTCACGACGGATTTTTTGCGCCGCAGAGTACACATCGTACTCGGCACGATAATTTCTGTAAATGAGTTGCTCCGTATCGAACACGCCGAAACTCAAACGCCAGTCGTGGTCGCGCGGTTGTCCAATACTACCAACGTTAATCAAATATTTATGTAGATGATTCAAACGAAATTCTGAAATGGAACATGCGCTTTGGTTTTCTATTCGTATCGGTTCAAGTGTTTCTTCACTGTTCGAAAATATTTCGGCATAATGCGAATGTCCGAAAAAACAATGTTGCGTAGAAAAGTAACGAAAATTTTCGTACGCATCGTATTCCGAAAGAATATAATGCCATCCCGCAGGATCTTTGGGAGACGAATGAACAAATTTGCTTCCAAATTGCTCGCATGATATCGGAAGATGCGTGAGGAAAATGCTATTATGGTCAGTGATTTTTTGGTTTGTCCATACCGTAGATTTCAATGCAAGTTCCGTAAAATTCGAATGCGCTTTTTGAATATTTTCCACTGCTTCATCGTGATTGCCGAGTAAGACGACAGAGCAATGTTTTCGGATGAGTTCGATACATTCATTCGGATTTGCGCCATAATCTACCATATCGCCAAGACAAACAATTTCATCCACTGCGAGCGAATCAATAATATGCAACGCTTTCGACAACGCTTCAAGATTTGCGTGAATATCGGAAATGATTGCAAGTTTCATACACGATGTTGAGGAAGAGAGTGCAATGTTTCAAGACTAAAATTCGACAATACGCCAAAACAGTACGTGTACGGTTCTTTAAAATGAATTCCCAGTCGCAAACTTTCATTTGCGGCATAGAGTAAACCGAAATCGAAACCAAGCGCAGCCGCAACAGAACTTCCCGCTTGACGTTTTGAATAAAACTGATACAAAGGTTCCAAATTCAAACTTGAGTTTCGATGGAACATATTCCGTCGAGTAGCGCGGTTGCGGTTATTGTTTCTTGTATTATTTTTCCATCAACGAGATGAAATAGTTTCGACATTCCCACTTCCAAATTTCCCGCAAGGAGTAGTTTTTTAGGAGAGTGTTGTTGAATTGGCGGTGAAGACGGCTGCACAATTTCAGCGGGCGGCGATGGCGGATTTGACGATTGAAAAACCATAATGACACCTGCGGCTTTCAATTTTGAAAGTCGCACGAATGGAACTCCGTAATGGATAATGGTGTATTCATCCAACGTTTTCTCTGTAAAGCCGCGCTCTTTTGCAAGTATTCGAATCGCTTCCGCTTGCGCAGGAAGAATTGTTTCTTCTTGCGCGCGAACCATTGCAAACATTGTAATGAAAAGAAAAAAGAAAAATACTTTCGCTCTCATAAAATATTCCTGTTATTATTTTTTGTGGGAAAAAGTAGGAAAATTTACGTAAAGAAAGAAAAGCGATTTTTTTTGTCAATATTTCTTCAAAAGAATTGCAAATCGAATATCCCTTTCGTATTTTTCACCCACTTTAAAAAACGATACGAAAGAAAATCGAACAATAACTCTGCAATACAAGTCAAAGATTTTTCAAGAATCATTTGCAATTCCTTCTTCATCAGGAAAAATCATCACGGGAGATATTCGTTGGATGGATGATGGAACAAAAAAACCGCTCGTTATTATTTGTCACGGTTTTATGGCGTTCAAAGATTGGGGAATGTTCCCATTTGTTGGAAAAGAATTTGCGCACCACGGGTTTGTTTCAGTTGTTTTCAATTTCTCTCATAACGGAATTGCAGACAACAATAAAAAAATTACTGATTACAACGCATTCGAACACAATTCAATTTCTAAAGAACTGGCGGATATTCGGAGCGTTACCGATGAACTGTACGACGGTTCGTTGAAAAAAAATTTCTTTGACACGAAAACTATTGCGCTAGTCGCTCATTCGCGAGGCGGAGGAATTGCAATTGTTCACGCATCAAACGATTCGCGTGTATCAATGCTTGCGACGTGGTCTTCCATTGCTCGTTTCGACAGATGGAACACAAATCAAAAAATTCGTTGGCAGAAAGATGGATTTCTTCCGGCAAGCAATCGGATACAATCACATCCGTTGAAACTAGGAATTGATTTTTTGAACGATATGGAATACAACGCAGAAAAATTTTGTATTACGACATCCGCATCACGGTTAACTATTCCTTGGCTGATCGTGCAAGGGACTGAAGATGTTATTACGCCGCTCAATGAAGCGCATGAACTTCTTGAACATTCGAATAAGACACAAACGGAGTTTTTACTTTTACATCACGTCGGTCATCTTTACAACGCATTCAACGAACACGATAGAACAACTGTTCGACACGTTGTAGATGTAACTGCACATTTTTTTCAATCAAAACTATAACAGTATGGAACATACTCATTCATCAACATTATCCATTGCAAAACACAATGCAACAACTCTCAACATTGTTTTTATTGTTGGATTTTCACTGCTTACTTCAATCGGCGCTCAAATCGAAATCCCAACATTTCCGGTCCCCTTCACGTTGCAAACATTTTTTGTTCTTCTTTCTGGCGCAGTTCTCGGAAAACGCAACGGTGCTTTGAGTCAACTTCTGTATATCTCTCTTGGCATCGCAGGAGTTCCGGTTTTTTCGGGAGCAGGATTTGGAATCGCAAAAATACTTGGACCCACGGGAGGATATTTACTGGCGTTTCCATTCATTGCTTTTCTCGTTGGCTATGCAATGGAGCGCGCGCAAAATTTTTGGTGGATTTTTGCTTCAATGTTCACAAGTATGCTTGTGCTTTTTTTCATCGGAACATTTCATCTTTACACATTTTATCTTCACCGTTTTTCAGAATCGGTTGAAAAAGGATTTCTGTTGTTTTCCGTTTGGGATATGGTTAAACTTTTTGCCGCTTCTTCTATTGCGCATCAACTTGTACGGCGGAAAAAAACTTCACAGCAAACATTGTGAAATACATAACGACTGTGTGAACAGTATACGTGGATTCACGTACTATTCGCACAGTTGTTTTTTTTCGAGGCAAGAATAATCACTATTGAGGAATATGTCTTCTCCTCTCGAAAACGATTCCGCTCTTTCGTTCCCGAATCTTACGGTTATTTCCGCATCTGCGGGTTCCGGAAAAACGCACACACTCACGCTTCGCTATGTGCAGTTTCTCCTTTCAAAAAAAATTTCTCAATCGCATCCTCGCAATATTCTCGCCATTACGTTCACCAATAATGCGGCAAACGAAATGAAACGGAGAATACTCGAATGTTTGAAACGCATCTGTCTTGGCGAAAAAAAAATTGTTCACGACGTACAAGCAATTGTTTCTCTCACGAAAGAAGAATTGCTCCGTCGCGCAGAACAACAACTCGAATATATTCTCGAACATTATTCCGAGTTTCAAATCAAAACGATTGATAGTTTTATTCTTTCCGTTTTCAAATCGTCATCTCTCGAATTGGGTTTTCATCCCCACACGGAAATCATTCTTCATTCGAGAGAATTTTTTACGCAAGCGTTTCAGGAATTTTCCCGCAATACGCAGTTGCATCAACAACACGTACCGCTAATTCAGCAGTTGGTTGCATTGATGGAACACACGAATCGCGGCGGAACATATTTGTGGAATCCATTTCAAAAGTTCCTGAATGAAACAATTACCATATTTACTGAACTTCGCTCGCTCGTTAAACCGCTGGATACGGAGGATTATTCGCGCACGCTTCTAATGCTCGAAACTGAACTTGCAGAACAAGCAAATGCTGTGCTGAAACTTCTCGCGGCATCGGGATTGCCGCCGTACAAACTTTTTCAGAATGATTTGCACGACGCGTGTGAAAAAAAAATACCTTCGGTGCTTAAAAAAGAAATCAAATACAAATTTTACAATACCCCGAAAACTCAACAACACATCGCCGCTGAACAAACCTACGGAACAAAAATTACTGACGCAGCGCAACAGTTTTATGTAGTATTATCCCGCTATGCGCTCACGTTTTCGCGCATTCATTTTTTCCCGTACGTGAAATTTTTATCACTTCTCGAAGAACCAATTGCCACCATTGCAAAACGCGAATCGGTCATTACGATAGATGAAGTCAATAGGATGATGAAGAACTATATCACGAACAACACAATTCCGGAATTTTACGAAAAACTGGGCGACGATATTGCTCATTTTCTCATTGATGAATTTCAAGACACATCACCTATTCAGTGGTGCATATTACGACCGTTGCTCGAAGAATCGCTTGCAAAACACGGTTCGTTGTTTGTCGTCGGCGATTTGAAACAATCCATTTACGGTTTTCGCGGCGCCGATTGGAGAATTATGAAACGTTTGATGAGCGGAAGCGAGTTTTATTCCGTTCCGCCAATAGTGAAACAACTGGAAACGAATTATCGGAGTTATGAACATATTGTTCAGTTCAACGACGAATTCTTCACGGAAAAACTTGCGACGGCAAACGACTATGCAGAAGCGGCGGCACGTACCGGCTTATCGGATTTTGTTCAACACGCAAAGGAAGGAACTGAAAAGAAAGGCGTTGTTGCTGTTCATTGCATTCAGCAAAACGATGAAGAGAAAAATGTTCAGCAAGAGCTTATCAACATCATTCGCGATTGCGAGTCACGACATTATACGTGGAGTGATATAGCAATTCTTACGTACAGCAACCAAGATGTTGTTGCTATAAGTTCGTGGCTAAATGAAGCGCAGATAGAATTCATTTCCCATAGCAATCTTGATGTTCGAAAACGAAAAACCATTGCTGAAATTCTTTCGCTGTTGAAGTTTCTTGATTCGCCGATGGATAATCATTCGTTTGCAACGTTGATATCGGGCAATATGTTTTTGAAAGCGTGCGAACGTGCATCAATTTCTTGCACAAAAACCGAACTCTGTAATTTTTTATTTGAATCGCGCAACACAACGTTCTCGGCAACAACCATTCCTTTATATAAATCATTTCAAAAGAAATTTCCGGATGCGTGGATGCAATTCCTTGAACCATTGTTCACCGCTGTTGGATATTTACCGCTGTACGATTGTATTTCGTACGTGTATCAGCATTTCAATGTCTTTCAACATTTTCCCGAAGAAGAAGCGGCATTGTTGAAATTTCTCGAAGTTGTTTGCGTTTCGGAAAAAAACGGAATCAATACACTTCATACATATTTGGAATTTACAGAAATGAACGACGAATCGGAACAGTGGAACATCCGTCTTTCATCATCAGCAAACGCTGTATCCGTGATGACAATTCATAAAGCGAAAGGATTAGGATTTCCCGTTGTCATCGGCGTGCTTCCGGAAAAAAACGCAACTCCAAAAAATCTGATTATTGATGACAGCGAAGAACGTGCGCGCATTCTGAATATCAGGGAAGAACTCTGCAAGAAAAATGAAACGCTCGCAACTATTAAGCGCGAAAAAGAATTACTGACACAAACGGATGCGTTGAACAAATTATACGTTGCGTTCACTCGTGCAGAAGAAGAACTCTACATCCTCGCGCATTTCAAAGATGAAGCAAACAGAAAAAGCCCAACAGCATTGCTTACTCCTTCAGTCATCAAACCGAGCGAACGTTCCCCTCGACAAAACGCGCAAGAGAAATTCAATATGGTAAAACTAGTCCATCATCAGCGTTTCTCGGAAAATCTTGTTCCCGTTGCTCCGCGTGCCTCTCGAGTAGAAACGTTGCGCGGCGAATATATTCATCACATACTTTCGAACATCCAATTCATTGATGATTCTTGGGAAACAACGCTTGCCAACATTATTCACAATGAAATGGAAATGCTTCAGACGCCTGTTTCTTCCGAAGAAATTTTATCGGCACTCAAACAATTTTTCTCGATGGAAGAAATTCTGTTTTTTTTCAAAAATATTTCCCAACGGAAAATTTTGAATGAACAGGAAATCGTGGATAGAAACGGCGTTCTTCATCGTTGCGACAGAATCATTATTGATGAAACCATCGTTACCGTTATGGATTTCAAAACCGGAGGAAACGAGCGCGAAGCATCGTACCGAAAACAAGTACAAGAATATCGGAACGTCGTTAGCGAAGTATATGCGCCAAAGAACATTCGCGGTGTCATCGCGTATGTGGATTTACAGAAAGTGATAACGATAGAATGAGCGCAAGTTTTCTTTTCCCTGCGTCGCACAATCTTATCGAAGAAGTCGCTTCGCGATTGATGTTCACCAAAGCCGATTATTCGAGCAATCTTGTGGTCTTTCCTGGAAAACGTCCTGCGTTTTTTTTAAGAAAGAACATATCGGAAAAACGAAAACAAAGTTTTATTCCGCCACGCATTGTTTCGATTGAAGAACTAATCGAAGACTTGACGAAACGCCTTTTTGCCGAACAGCAACAAACAATTTCGTCGTTGGATGCGGTAGCATTACTTTTCGAGATTCATAGCGCATTACACATTCGATTCGGCGGAGACCATTTTCTTTCTCTTGATACATTTCTTCCGTTAGGAATCAAATTGTTTGGCGAGTTGGAAGAATTGCAACTTGCCAATTGTTCATACGAACAAGCGCGCGCAACTCTCGCTGGAATTACATACGGAAATGTTCACATCATTGCTGACGTGTACGAAAAATTTTACACTGCGTTGGAACAGCAACATCGTGTTACGCGGGCGATGAAATATCGTCGTGTCGCAAACAATTTTTCTCCGTCGGCGTTATCGGAATTTCAACAAGTTGTGTTCGCGGGATTTTTTTCGTTCACGCAAACGGAAATACATCTCTTGCAACAATTTTCGAAACTTCACCACGTTACGTTTCTTTTTCAACAAGGAAGCGGCATTCAGCGTTTTCTCGCGCGGCTTGAAATTCCAACGGAAAAAATTGCCGAAGAAGAACGAACGCCAACAACATTTTTCTATCGTTCTCCTGATTCGCACGGACAAGTATTTGCTTGCAATGAACAATTGAACGAGTGTCTGCGCAGGGATAACAATCTTGACGAAGAAACAGTTATCGTCCTTCCTTCTTCAGATTCGTTATTTCCGTTGCTTCATCATTCTCTTTCGTCGTTGCCGAATGTTGAATACAATATTTCCGCCGGGTACGCAATAACGCGTTCGCCGGTGTTTTCTTTCTATAACGCTTTATTGGAATTACTGGCAACAAAAAATGAACATACTTTTTCAGCATCGCAGTATATCGCTTTTATTCTTCATCCGTATATCAAAAATATTCTTTTTCATCAACGTGCGGACATAACACGTATGATGGTTCATTCGATAGAAAAATATTTTGCCGCATCGAAAGCGAATGCAGTATTTTCGCTGGAAGAATTGGAAAACCATCTCCCTTCGCTTATCGCAGATACGGAAGAATATTCTTCAAACGAACTTCAATCGCATCTTCGGGAAATTCATCGCCGCACGATTCATCAAATGCAATCGTATGAAACCATCGGTGATTTTGCAAACAACAGCATCTCCGTTCTCCAATACATTGAAGAAAACAGTACGGCAAAACGTCATTTGTATTTTTATCCGTTTGTGGAAAAAATAGTTGATGCGCTTGATACGCTAACCCATTCGCTCATTGCGAAACAGAAATTTTCAACCGCTCGTTCGTATGCGCAATTGATGCGCGCGTATTTGCAAACAATCGAAATTCATTTTTCGGGAACACCGTTGAAGGGATTGCAAGTGTTGGGATTTTTGGAAACGCGTACGATACAATTTCGGCGCGTGTTTGTGTTGGATGCGAATGAATACATTTTGCCACCAAGTTCATCGGGAACAGAATCATTTATTCCTCAACAGGCGAGAGAGAAACTCGGAATGGAATTCCATTCTGATAAAGAAAACCTCGCCGCATATTATTTCGACGTATTATTGAAAGGCGCAGAAGAAGCGCACATCTTTTTTACGGAAAACGAAAAACAAGAGCGTAGCAGATTTGTTGAGAAATTATTGTGGGAAAAACAACGTCGAGATAAAGTATATTCCGATGAACAGTACGTAAAAACAATTTCGTATCAACTTTCGCTAAAAAATTCCACCCCGGAAACTATTCCAAAAACCGCTTCTATCATTGATTTTCTCAAAAAATTTTCTTTTTCAGCAACGTCGCTTGATACATACTTGGAATGTGATTTGAAGTTTTATTACCGGTACGTTCTCGGTTTATCGGAAGGAGAACAATTCAATGATGATATAGAAATGAGCGATGTAGGAAATATTGTTCATAAAGTTTTAGACGAATTTTTTAATCCATGGACGGAACAAACGTTGCAAGAAAAACACTTGAGCCCGGAAACACTTTCGGAAATTCTTTCCAAAACACTGCGAACAACATTGGGAGATGGGAACTTTATCCATATCGCGTTGCTTCGGTCGCAAATAGAAAAACAATTGCACCGATTTCTAGAACAGTACCAATTTCCGATGCTTCGTTCACAACCAATTGTGTTGAAACAGAGCGAACAACAACATTCTGTTCAGTATCAACAGTATCGTTTTTCCGCGCGCATTGATAGAATAGAACAACGCGACGAACAATGGTATATTCTCGATTACAAAACGAGCGGCGACGAAACACGATACCGTATTCGCTTCGATAAACTCAAACCTGATGATGCTACAACGTGGAGAAACGCAATCGGTTCGTTGCAATTGCCGCTCTATGCATTCATCACTTCTCGTGCGTACAACATTCCGTTAGAAAAAATTTTTCCTGTCTATATTTTTCTTGGAATGAAGAATATAGATGAACGTATAGAAGTTCCGTTATTTGATACCGCAGAACAGATAACTGAAAAATACGCGATGTTGCATCAAGTAATTTTCAAACTTCTGAACGAAATTACTGATGGAAAGACAGACTTCAAACCAACAGAAGATTTGGAAAAAAGTTGTCCGCGTTGTTCATTCCAAACCATTTGCGGAACACAATGGATGAAACGATGGGAATAATGAGCGCGCTTTTTTTCTCATTATCTTTGGTATGTTTGACTGAATTTTTTTATGAAACAAGAGGCAACATTATTTTTCTTCCTACGATTTTTTCACGTCATCCTGTATTTCTTTGTTCTCTTGCTCGCAAGTAAACGGCATCTTGTCGCACAAGATAAACTGACATTTCAGCGTTCAACTATTGACAACGGACTTTCGCAAAACACTGTGCAAACATTGCGAATAAATTGAATCTGCACGGAAGTTTTATGTTCTTGAAATTTGCGCTGGGAAACAGAAAAAATTTGTAACGTATCGCACTGTTTTAAGACGAATGAACTCAACACAAATCCTTGCAATGCTTCACTCGCTCAGCAATCCTCGAGCGAAAGAAGCGTTATCGTATTTTAAAATCGAATCAAAAAATGTAATTGGAATTTCTGCTCCGATTCTGAAAACTCTTGCAAAAAAAATTGGAAAAAATCACAAACTCGCGCAAGAACTGTGGGCAACAAACGTGCTTGAAGCGCGGGCAATTGCTGTGCTTATTGAAGAACCGCACAAAGTTTCTGAGAAACAAACAGAATCGTGGCTGAAGGATTTCGATAGTTGGGCAATTGTGGATACGGCGTGTTGTTATCTTTTTCGTTTGCTACCCAATGCGTACGAAAAAGTGAGCGAATGGACTTCACGCGAAAAAGAATATGAAAAGCGTGCGGGATTTTCGTTAATGGCATATCTTGCCGTTCACGACAAGAAAGAAAGCGATGCGAAATTCGAACTATTTTTTCCGCATATCGTACGCGAGTCAACGGACGAAAGAAATTTTGTAAAGAAAGCAGTAAATTGGGCGTTGCGGCAAATCGGAAAGCGAAATGTTCATTTAAATACCATTGCAATTCGCGTTGCGAAAGAAATTCACAAACGCGATTCTCGTTCAGCAAAATGGATTGCAAGCGATGCATTACGTGAATTGCAAAGCGAGGCGATTCAGAAGAGGCTGAAAAAGTGAATCGTGCATCGTATTTTCGGTTCACGAATCACGATGCACCAATAACTACGTATTCAGAGTGCGAACAATTGCCGTTACCATTTTTCTCGGCGTAATACGAACAGCTTTGGCAAGAACTTTATTTTTCAATCCGGCAATAACAAGTGTTTTACCTTTCATCATCGCTTTGTAACCGAGTTGAGCAACTATTTCCGCATCCATCATTTTTTTGCGACCAAAACGCGAACGTTCCATTTTTGCCCGCTTTTGAAATCCACTTGCCGTTGGTCCCGGACAAAGTGCAGTCAATGTTACTCCTGTTCTCCGTAACTCGCTCGAAATCGCTTCAGAGAACGAAAGTACAAATGCTTTCGTTGCGTAATACGAAGCCATCATCGGTCCCGGTTGAAATGCCGCAGTGGAAGCAACATTCATAATTTTCCCACTTTTCCGTTTCACCATTTCTTTTAAAAATAATTTTGTCAAATGCATCAGTGCGACAACATTGACTTGAATCATTTTCAATTCATCTTCAAGTTCTGTTTCTGAAAAATTACCGTACGTTCCAAAGCCAGCATTATTGACGAGAACGTCAACCGTAATATGTTCTTTTTGCAGTTGGTTAAAAATTTCAGAAGGAGCATTCGGATCCGATAAATCTTTGACAATAGTATTGATCGGAACAACGTACTTCAGTTGCAATTCGCCTGCGGCTTCTTTCAATTTTTTCGACTCACGCGCCACCATAATCAGGCGATATCCATCATCTGCAAAAAGCCGACTTAATTCCAATCCTATTCCACTTGAAGCCCCTGTAATAAGAACGGTTTTATAATTATTCTCTTGAATAACTGTACCCATAAAAATTTTCCCAAAAAGTTATTGTTACAAAAATAAATGCGGTGCAAAGATAATCATCTAAATGAATTTTACAAATGGGAAAAAATAAAATCCAGAAAAATTTTTTTACGTCATGCTTTGAAAGAAAATTACAATGTGCTATTTTTGTTTTCCCATGGTTGTCCAATAGAATCGAGCGCAAGTTGGAGCGGGGTTTTCTTGAGAGAAAGAGAATGAAGAAAATAATGTAATACAAAGAAGGAAAGAAAATATTTTGTTCATACGATGTAGTTCTATTTTGAATTTAAATAGAACACAGATGACGTCGATGAAACAGATTGTAACGGATTATATCAGCGAAAATCCGTTGAATCAGTTTCATCCGTGTTCTATTCAGAATTAGTTTCGGGGCAAAAAATATCACTTCTTACGTTCAATAACAATTCTTCACGCTTCATTCGCTTTTGTTTATATTTTCCCCGCTTTTTGAAACCAACTCCGCATAACCCGATTAATGCCGCATCTCGAAAAACTCTCCGCCGTAATTTTTGATATGGATGGAACAATAACTCGCTCCAACGATTTGATTTTCGGTTCGTTCAATTGCGTTGCGAAAAAATATTTGCGCAAAACTTTTTCCCCGAAAGAAATCACCGCTCTCTTTGGTCCGGCAGAAGAAGGAGCGATTGAAAAACTCATCGGCAAAGAAAAACTTGCCGAAGCGATGCAGGATTTTTGGAATTTCTATCGCGAGAATCATTCGATATGTTCGCTGTACGATGGGATTATTGACTTGTTTGAATTTTTACGAGAGCATAATATCAAAATCGGATTGTTCACGGGCAAAGGAAAAATTTCTACGCACATTTCGTTGCAGCAATTCTGCATTGAACATTATTTCGATTACATCGTAACAGGACACGATGTAACAAAACACAAACCGAGCGGCGAAGGAATCGAAATTATTCTGCGCGAACTTTCGCTCGATAAAAACGAAACGCTGATGGTCGGCGATGCAATTTCTGATATGAAAGCATCGGCGGAAGTTGGCGTACCGTGTGCTGTTGCATTGTGGGATTCGTATGCGTTGGAAGAAATTTTATTGCTTAATCCAGAATTGAAGTTTTTTTCGGTGAGTGAATTTTCAAATTGGTTGAAAGAAAATGTTTTGAAGCAATCAACACGTCATCCCGAACTTGTTTCGGGAACTTTTGTTCAATCAAAGTAGATGCTGAAACGAGTTCAGCATGACGAAATATGAGTAACAACAAAACAAATATCGCAGTTATTGGCGTTGGGCATCTTGGTTCATTACACGCAAAAATGCTTGCGGAAATTTCTTCGGCAAATTTCGTTGGTGTGTTTGATGTTGATGAACAAAAGCGAAATGACATTGCAATGAAATACAACGTTCGCGCATTTCCAAGTTTGAATGAGTTGTTCGAAACTGTGAATGCAGTAACGATTGCTGCAAATACACGATTTCATTTTGAAATTGCTAAACTTGCTTTGCAAAACGGAATTCATTGCTTCATTGAAAAACCAATTACGACAATGCCGAACGAAGCAGAAGAATTGATAACGCTCGCAAGAAAAAACAATTGCAAAATTCAAGTTGGACATATTGAGCGATTTAATCCCGCGATTCTTGCGATTGAAAAATACGATGTGAAGCCGATGTTTATTGAAGCGCATCGTTTGGCGCAATTCACTGCTCGCGGAGCCGATGTCGCCGTTGTGCTTGATTTGATGATTCATGACATTGATATAATTTTGAGTTTGGTGAAATCGGACGTTGCACAAATTGATGCGAATGGCGTTGCGGTTGTTTCCGATTCAGTGGATATTGCGAACGCGCGCATCAAGTTTGAAAACGGATGTGTTGCAAACGTAACGGCGAGCAGAATTTCGCAGCAGAAAATGCGGAAGATGAGAATGTTTCAGCACGATGCGTATATCTCAGTAAATTTTTCGGAGAACAACGCGGAAGTATTTCGGCTTGTGGATGAACATTTTCAAATGCAATCGCGAATGATGAAACTCGGCGCGATTGATTCGGGAAAATATCAGCGTAACATTATTTTTGAACAACCAGAAATTCCGCAACTCAATCCGCTAAAAGTCGAGTTAGAAGAGTTTGTGAAATGCATTCAGCAAAACACCGAGCCGAAAGTTACTGCGGAAGAGGGAAAGCAAGCGTTGGTTGTTGCGAGTGAGATACTTTCGAGAATTGATGAACAACGTTTCGTGGTTCGTGAATCGTGAACGGCAATCTGTTAATTGTTATTAGTAATTAGTCATTTGTCATTCGTAAATTGAAAAACACTAATGACCAATTACAAATGACTAATGACTTTTTGTTATAAAGAAAAATTCTAATTATTGTAAGTGAACAAACTCCAATTCTCCAATACTCCATTACTCCATCACATCGGCAAAATTGCTGACGCGGAAAACGTTCAAGTGTATGTCGTTGGCGGATTTGTACGTGATGCTTTGATGGAACGTAAACGCGAGCATTTCGATATTGATATTGTTGTTGTTGGCGATGGAGTGGCATTTGCGAAAACCGTTGCGAAACATTTCGGAAGAAAAAACATTGTTACGTTTGAAAAATTTGGAACAGCGCAACTTATTCTCGATGACGTGAAAATTGAATTTGTCGGTTCGCGCAAAGAAGCATACGACAGAAATTCACGCAAACCTTTTGTCGAAGTCGGAACGATTGAAGATGATGTAGCGCGAAGAGATTTTACAATGAATGCAATTGCATCATCGCTGAATAAAAATTCTTTCGGAGAAATTCTTGATCCGTTCAATGGAAGAAAAGCGATTGAAGAGCAAACCATAAAAACACCGCTTGCACCGGAAGCAACATTCAGCGATGACCCTTTGCGAATGATGCGCGCGATTCGTTTTGCATCGCAGTTGGGATTTTTTATCGAAGAAAAAACACTTGCTGCTATTAACGAAATGCGCGAGAGAATTTCGATTGTGTCGCAAGAAAGAATTACGGATGAGTTTTTCAAAATACTTGCATCGCCGAAACCAAGCGTTGGACTAAAATTACTTCATCAAACACGATTGCTTGAAATAATTTTTCCCGAAGTTTCGCAAATGGTGGGACAAGAACAGCGAAAAGATTTTCACCACAAAGATGTTTTTTTTCATACGTTGAAAGTGGTGGACAACATTGCAAAATCAAGCGATAACGTTTGGCTACGTTTTACCGGATTGATGCACGACATTGCAAAACCGCGCACAAAAGCGTTCGATGAAAATGTTGGATGGACGTTTCACGGACACGAGGAAGTTGGCGCGCGAATGCAAAAAAAGATTTTCAAAAAATTAAAACTTCCTCTCGAACAACTTTCCTATGTCGAAAAACTTGTGCGCTATCATTTGCGACCGATGGTGTTGGTGAAAGAAGAAGTTACAGAATCAGCAATTCGGCGTTTGTTGTTTGATTGCGGCAGCGACATTGACGATTTGATGTTGTTGTGTCGCGCAGATATTACGTCGCAAAACCCGCAACGTGTTGCAGAGTATTTGAAAAATTACGATGTTGTCGTTCAAAAAATGAAAGAAGTGGAGGAGCGCGATAAACTTCGTGCGTGGCGACCGCCGGTGATGGGTGAAGAAATTATGCGTGTGTGTGGAATTCCCGAAGGAAAACTTGTCGGTATGTTAAAAAAAATGATTGAAGAAGAAATTCTCGAAGGAAGAATTCCCAATGAACACGATGCGGCTTTAAATTTTCTTTTTTCTATAAAAGATGAAGTAATTTCTCAAAAAGTACAAGTCTAATGTTTTGTTTCACGCAAAGCCGCAAAGATGCAAAGAAAATTATTTTGCGACTCTGCGTCTTTGCGTGAGACAATAACTGCTTGCAACCTTTTTACCAATTTTAGTATCTAATACATTTATTATTCAAATCAGTTATACCAATGTTCATTTCAAAATTGATGAAACATATTTATTTATTGTTGTTCGCGATTATTTTTTGCGGAACGAAAACATTTTCTCAAACAAAAACTATTTCTCTTTCGGAAGCGATTTCGATTTCTTCGGAAAAAAATACACAAATGATATCGTCTCGAAATTCTGTTGAATCGCAGCAGAGTTTTCAACGGGTTGCGTACGGAGCTTTATTTCCCAGCGTTTCTACAAGTTGGAACTGGACGCGTTCACAAGATCCAACGGCAAGTTCGACAACAATTCCGGGCTTTGGAACAATTACCCAACCGCGAGTTTCAAATTCTTTTTCCGCTGGAGTTGATGCGAGTTTAACCTTCTTCGATGGGTTTGCTAACTTTGCGGCGTTGGACAGAGCAAATTTAAATGTGGAAACTTCCGAACTGACGCGTGAACGAACAGAACAACAAACTATATTTCAAACAATTTCCTTGTATTTAAATGTTTTGCGAACAGAGCAATTGTTGAATGTGCGAAAAGATAATTTGCGAAGAAGTAATGAGCAACTCAAGCGAATTCAAGAATCGCAAAAACTTGGCGGTGTTGCGTTGGCGGATGTCTATCGTCAGCAAGTAATTGTTTCTAACGATGAACTTGCGTTGATTCAAGCGCAAAATGAATTTGATAAATCGAAAGTAGATTTGGTAACGTATTTAACACTTGACCCTCTCGTGCAATTTGAATTCGCCGATGCAACAGTTCCGAAAGAAATTGATTCGGTCGAAATTCAAAATGTAAAACGTGAAGAAAAAAACTATTCGGCATTTTCACAACAAGCAATGCAACGCAGATTCGATTTTAAAACTTCTGAACAAAACGTAACTGCGGCGGAATTGGGAGTGAAATATTACCAAGGCGATTGGTGGCCCTCGTTGCGCGCGTTTGCATCGCTCGATTACTCCGGAAGGAAATTGAGCAAAACGACGTACAGTGGAATGTCGTGGGGAATTTCGGCAAGTTATCCGCTCTTCAATAATTTTCAACGAGAGAATTCGATTCAGCAATCGGAAATTGATTTGCGCAATGCAAACGAGCAACTTTCTTTGAAAGAGCGACAGGTGAAAGCAGAAGTTCGGAAAGCAGTATTGGATTTGGAAACTGCAGTAAAATCACTCGAAGTAAGTCAAACGGGAATTCGTTCTGCAATTGAAGACAGAAGAATAGCAGAAGAAAAATATAATCTTGGCGCTGGAACGTTGCTCGATAAACTCGTTGCTGATGCGAATTATACGTCGGCAATTTCAAACAAAGTCAATTCTGTCTATAATTATATTCTTGCGAAACGCAATCTTGAATTTGTGGTAGGAACACTCAAGTAAAAGTAGTTAGAAGTCAGTAGTAAGTAGAAAATCATAATTCGAAAAACAAACATCGTACATCATTTATTTATGTCAAACGGAAATCAGAAAAAGAAATCGAAAAAGAAAATTATCATTTGGTCAATCATCGGCGTAGTCGTTATCGGACTTGTCGTAACAATGGTTTTGAGAGGGAAACAAAAACCGGAAATCATTATTCAAACAGAAAAAGTGCAACGACGAACTATTACGCAAAGTGTAACTGCTGTTGGAAAAATTCAGCCTGAAAAAATGGTCAAGATTAATGCCGAAGTCAGCGGCGAAATTATTGCTATCGAAGTGAAAGAAGGTGACCGTGTACAAAAAGGCGATTTGCTCGTGCGCATTAAACCCGACCAATACGAAGCGCAAGTGAAACAGCAAGAAGCGGGGTTAAATGCGCAACGTTCTGCCTTAGTAATACAGGAAACTCAGAGTAAAAAAGCAGAAAATGATTTCAAGCGTATCAAGGGATTGTTTGAAAAAAGTCTTGCCTCACAGCAGGATATTGATGCATCGAAAACCGTTTGGGATGTTTCCGTAGCACAATGTGAGTCGCAGAAATTTGCGATTGAACAAGCAGAAGCGTCACTGAAAAATATTCGTGAAGCGCTTGCGAAAACAACAATCTATGCGCCGATGAGTGGAACTATCAGCGAACTCATCAGCGAAGTAGGTGAGCGCGTGAGCGGAAGTACGTTTATGCAGGGAACACACATTCTCACCGTTGCGGACCTTTCGACAATGGAAGCGCGAGTTGATGTTGGCGAAACGGATGTTATCAATATTTCACTCGGCGACACTGCGCGCGTAGAAGTTGACGCATTTCCGAACGCCAAATTTAACGGTATTGTGCGTGAAATTGCGAACACTGCAAAAACATTTGGGCTTGGCACACAACAAGAAGTTACAAACTTTGAAGTGAAAATCCGATTGCTCAACGATGAACAATTTCGTCCGGGAATGTCCACAACAGCAGTGATTGAAACGGATACAAAACAGAACGTGCTTTCGGTGCCGATTCAAAGCGTAACGATTCGAACAAAAAAAGATGAAGAAAAGAAACAGCAATCGGAAGAAGAACGGCAAGAAATGGCAGCAACAATTGTGAAAAAGAAAGAAGAAAAGAAAGTAAGAGAAGTTGTGTTTGTTGTAGGAAGCGATACGGTAAATATGACAGAAGTAAGAACCGGAGCAAGTGATGATTCGTTCATCGAAATACTTGAAGGATTAAGTGAAGGTCAAAACGTTGTCTCCGGAAGTTATCGCGCAATCAATCGCGATTTAGAGCAAGGTTCTAAAATTCGCGTGGAACAAGAGAAACAGAAAACTGAAGATAAAAAGTAGATGATAGAATATAGAGCAGTAATAGCGTTAATCAATAGGTTTCTTGAAAATTATCAATCACTCATCATATACTAAATTAATTTGAATGGAAAATCACGCACTCATCAAACTAGAACAACTCACGAAATCATATGATATGGGAAAAGCGGAAGAAGTGCACGCATTGTGCGGGGTAAATTTGCAAATTCAAAAAAATGAATATATCGCAATTATGGGGCCTTCGGGTTCCGGCAAATCCACGATGATGAATATTATTGGATGTCTCGATACGCCAACGTCGGGAATTTATATTTTGAACGGACTAGATGTTCACGATATGGAAGATAATGCATTGGCAAAAATCCGCAACAAAGAAATCGGATTTGTGTTTCAAACATTTAATTTACTTGCGCGTTCCGATGCGTTGCATAATGTTGAACTCCCGCTTATCTATGGAGGAATTGGGAAACGCGACCGCCGTGAACGTGCGATGGAAGCATTGCGTCAAGTAGGACTTGAAGACCGCGCGCATCATAAACCGAACGAACTTTCCGGCGGACAACGTCAACGTGTTGCGGTTGCGCGCGCATTAGTTACGAATCCCTCGATCATTCTTGCCGATGAACCTACGGGAAATCTCGATTCGAAAACAGGGGAAGAAATTATGGCGTTGTTTGAACAACTTCACTCGCAGGATAATACCATCATTCTCGTTACGCACGAACACGATATTGCTTTGCATGCGCATCGTGTTGTTAGTTTGCGAGACGGAATGATTGAAAAAGATGAGCGAAGGTGATAATTTTCAATTCTACGATGACGAAAGAAGAACTACAAGAACGGGGAAAACAAATGGCTTTACGGGTGATTCGATTAGCAGAATCCTTCCCGAAAAGAAAAACAGCAACGCCAAACAAATCAGAAATTGGCAATCGGAAATAGGAAATGAAACTCTGGGAAATCACCGAAGGGCTCCGCATTGCACTGAAATCAATTAAAGCAAATAAAATGCGCGCAATTCTTACGACGTTAGGAATTGTTATCGGCATTGTTTCCGTTACGCTTATGGCAACCGCAATCGAAGGAATGAACCGCGCTTTTTCCGATAATATATCGAAGATGGGTTCCAATGTTCTGTATATCCAAAAATCTCCATGGTTTATTGGCGAAGAATGGTGGCGATTACGAAACAGAAAAGATTTAACACTGCAACAAGCGAACGCATTGAAGCGACAAACAAAATTATGTTCCATCGTTTCGCCATCCGCAGGATTACGCGGTGTTATTCAAACCGGAGACAAACGCGTGGATGATATCGTCGTCAACGGTGTTGACGAGAACTTTGATAAAGTCGGTTTTGCGGAACCTTCCGACGGGAGATTCCTTTCGATGGATGATACAGAAAATGGAAGACCGGTTGTCGTTCTCAGTCAAGATATTTCAGAAAAATTATTTCCTCACGAAGAACCGCTTGGAAAAAGCGTGAAGATCCGCGGTAAAACATTCATCGTTATTGGTTTAAATGCAAAGCAGGGAAATTTTTTGGGAATGAGTCTCGATAACCGTGTGTTTATTCCGATAAAAAATTTTATTGACCTATATGGAAAGCAAGTGTTGTTCACTATCAATGCAAAAGTTGCCGATGGTGTAAACATTGAAGACGCAAAAGAAGAAGTGCGCGGAATAATGAGAAAAGTCCGACATCTGAAACCAGCGGAAGAAGACGATTTTGCCATCAATCAACAGGAACTTTTGCAACGACAATTCGATAATATCTTTTCTGTGATTTACGGAATTGGATTGTTTATTACGGGAATGTCCTTGTTCGTTGGCGCAATCGGAATAATGAATATTATGTTTGTTTCCGTAACGGAACGCACGAAAGAAATCGGAATAAGAAAAGCGTTGGGCGCAAAACGTCGAACGATACTTTTACAATTTCTGATTGAAGCGGCGGCAATTTGTTTAATCGGCGGTCTTATCGGACTTGCCATTGCAACACCATTAAGTTTTCTCATTGATTCGTTTCTTCCAACATCTATGCCTCTTTCCATCGTTGTCGTTTCACTTTTAATGTCCATCGTTGTCGGTTTAATTTCCGGATTGCTTCCTGCTTATCGCGCGGCTAAATTAGACCCGGTGGATGCCTTGCGGTATGAATAATATTTTTTCAAACAACATTAGTTTCAATGGAATTCAAAGAACTTCTTACAATTGCGCTTACTTCCATTCGCGCCAATAAACTTCGTTCCATTCTTACACTTTTAGGAATTGTCGTCGGCGTCTTTTCTATTATTGCGGTGATGACGGCAATGGGTGTTCTGCAAAGTACAATTGAAAAAGATTTGAGCGATTTAGGTGCAAACACGTTTCAGGTGCAAAAATTTCCGGTCAATATCGGCGGCGGCGGAAGAGACCGTTCCAAATTTCGCAACAGAAAAAATATCACGTATGAACAAGGAATTGCCGTCAAAGAACGCGCAACTCTTGCTGAATATGTTGGCGTGGAAACATTAGAATACGGAAGAACCGTACGAACAAAACGATACGAAACCAATCCTTCCGTGACGCTCTTCGGCGAAAATACCGATGGACTAATTACGAATAACTGGATTCCAAAAGATGGACGCGGAATAAGCGAGGACGATATTGAATATGCTCGCAATAATATTGTACTTGGCGCACGTATCGTTCAAAAAATATTTCCTCACGAAAACCCGGTCGACGCAACGGTGCAAGTTGATGGAAGACATTATCGTGTTATCGGCGTTCTCGAAGAAAAAGGTTCATCGCTTGGAGGAAATCAGGATAATCAGGCAATTATTCCGATAACAACGTTTATGCGCTACTACGGAAAAGAACGCAGTTTCAATATTATGGTGAAAGCGCAATCGCAACAGTTGTTCACGGAAACGATGGAACAAGTGCGCTCGCAACTCCGCAACATTCGCCGCGTTGCTCCTTCGGAAGAAGATGACTTTGCTATTTTTTCCAACGATTCTCTTATTGACCAATTCAATGATTTTACGAAATACGTGAAGTATGGAATTCTTTTCATCAGTTCTATTGCGTTGCTGGCGGCGGGAATCGGCATTATGAATATTATGCTTGTATCCGTTACAGAACGCACAAGAGAAATTGGAATCCGAAAAGCATTAGGCGCGCGCAAACGGGATATTCTCCGTCAATTCATCATTGAAGCAGTTATTCTTTCCGAAATCGGCGGCATGGTTGGAGTTTTCCTCGGTATTCTCGGAGGCAATATTGTCGCACTCTTAATGGAAACTTCTGTCGTTATTCCGTTTGATTGGGCAATTATTGGATTACTGATTTGTTCTTTTGTTGGAATAGTTTTTGGTGTCTATCCCGCGTGGAAAGCGTCAAAACTTGTTCCGATTGAAGCGCTGAGATACGAGTAAAACATTTTATTTGTACTTATCGAAGTAATACCGTGTAAATCGAAAAGACCACGTATGACACAAGACAACGAAACCTTTTCACACCAGTACATCGCATATTGCAGAAAAAAAATTTTGAAAGAATATTTCCCGAAATTTCAACGTTGTGTCAATGAATTAAGCGAAGAAGAAATCTGGTGGCGCGCCAACGAAACGGACAATAGTGTTGGAAATATCCTTCTGCATTTGTGCGGAAATATACGTCAGTGGATAATTTCCGGCATCGGTGGAACGGCGGATATTCGCGAGCGCGCAAAAGAATTTTCCGAACGAACCCACATTCCCAAAAACGAATTGTTGCATAACTTGGAAACGACGATGCAGGAAGCGGATTGCGTACTGCAACGCGTTGATTCATCAACTCTTTGGGAAATGCGTCGTATTCAAATTTATGACGTAACGGTTCTGGAACTCATTGCCCAAGTTGTCGAACACCTCTCGTATCATCTCGGACAAATTGTGTATATCACGAAAATGAAAAAGGGAATTGATTTGAAGTTTTATATGTTGTAACTCCATACACTACACGTTCCTGTTTCTCGAAGCGTGGAATGTTGAATTTCTTTCCTGTATTATTTCACCAGCACTAATTTTTTCACGTCAACAAAAACTTCTGATTCGCCTGTTATTTCGATACGATAAAAATACACGCCGCTCGGCAAATTCATTGCGTCAAATTCTACTTCGTGTTCTCCTTCATCCATTTCTTCATTTTGTATAAGCGTTGCTACTTCTCTTCCGAGAACATCAAAAACTTTTAAGGACACAATACTATTCACGATTAACGAATAACGAATCACGGTTAACGGATTGAAGGGATTTGGGTGGTTTTGAAAAAGAGAAATTTCCGACGGAAAATTATTTTCTGTCATGGTAACCGATGTAGGAATAATTTCTGAAGAACGGAGAAGCGTTCCTTGCGAACCGCTGACATAATACGTAACAAGTGAATCAACTTTTGTAAAGGTGATGGTGAACAATGCCGCAGAAGAGCCGGAATTCTGCATCTCCCACGATGTTCCTGTATTTGTCGTCTTGAAAATAAATCCCGGTGTTCCAACTGCATAACCGATACTATCCGTTGAAAACGTTACCGAATGCAACAAAGCGTCAAACAGCGAGGTAGTTGACCACGATGTTCCTCCGTCCGTGGTTTTCAAAACTTTTCCGTAATCGCCAACAACGTAACCGACATTCTCATTCCGGAAATGCGCGCCGAGAAAAATATCATCATTCGTTTCGGAATGTATTTGCGACCACGTTGTTCCTCCGTTGATTGTCTTAAAAATTTTTCCTCCATTGCCGCAAGCAAAACCAACATTCACATTTACAAAGGAAAGCGCGTATAACCCCACAGTGATACCTGAATATTGTCCAAACCACGTCGCTCCGCCATTCGTGGTTTTGTACATCGGTGAACCTCCAATCCCGCACATATAGCCAATACTGTCATTGAGAAATGTTATCCCCGTGAAAATATATGTTTGCCCAATGGAATTAGAAGTCCAATTCATTCCACCATTAGTAGTTACCAAAAATCTGCTGTTATATCCCGCCGCAAAACCTTTATTTGCGTCGAGAAAATACACTGCCATTAACTCATCATTTATTCCTGTCGGTTGAATCGTCCACGTGTTTCCTGTATTCGTTGTTTTTATTATCGTTCCCTGCTTTCCAACTGCGAAACCGATGTGCATTGAATCCGTGTGAGGAAAAAATACCGAATTTATTCCTTGAGAAGTTCCGGAGTTTAACGTTACCCATTGTGAATAACTCAAGGGGGAAATGACAAATGTAAGAATGAGAAAAACAAAAAATTGTGTTGTGTGCTTATTCATAGTTCGATATATCGTAATAAAATTTTCGGGATTAAAGTAATAAGTAAATCTACAATTGCCAAAAATTCAAATTTCTTTTTAATCAACTCTACAACGAACAAGCAAACCAACGTATTAACATTCAATGGAAAAATATTTCATTCCTTAGAACTTATTCTTCTAATTTAAAAAGGAATGACGCAGAGAAAAGAAAAATCTTTCCTCTGCGTCTTTGTAGTTTTCTAAAAAATCACTTCATCAAAATCATTTTCTTCGTTTCTGTTTTTCCTCCAACGGATAAACGATAGAAATACATTCCGCTCGAAAATTTTTCTGCATTCCATTGCACAGAATAATTTTTCGCAAGTAATCCAATAAAAGTATAGTTTCCGTTGACATCAGTTAACGCAGAATCCGTTTTATCATCCGAAAGATACATACGCCAGTTTTGCACACCGGTTTCAGTTTCATCTGTCGTCTATGTCATCAAGAAAAATTATTCCGGTGTTTGCAAGTTCAAACAATCCATTTTTCCCGACATCGCATTTGTGTATGCTCCTTTTTCATGCCTAAATAATTCGCTCTCCAGCAATTCCGGAGGAAGCGTCGAAAGTCCTACTTTAATAAACGCTTGCGCGCTGCGAGAACTGTTTCGGTGAATAAATTCCGCGATGATTTCTTTTCCAACGCCTGTTTCTCCCACTAACAAAACCGTTGTATCCGATGCCGCAATTGTCGTTATGCGGTGAAATATCGGACGCAGTGTATGCTTTGCCCAATAATCGAAAATGTACTTGGGGATTTTTGCATCTTACATCATCAACGCTCACAAGAGTTCAGAATGTTCTCAATGACAGAATCAGCCGCAGTTACCATTTCAGAGGAGAACATATTCCCTGTTTCAAAACTTCTACCTTCAATTCCGAACACAAGCAGTTGTTGCGGAAGTTGATTCAACGTGCGAGAGAGTTCGATTGCTTCAGCGATGCTGAAGAGATGCGACGAGTAATTAAAAAAATTAGTGGGAATTTTTTCTTTGCTTGCATCGAAGAAATGAACAGTTCCAGCATTTGCGTTTGACGAAACTGCATCAACAACAAAAACCATTTCTTTATTTTTCCAACACTCCATTAAACTTGCTCCTTCGCCGCTGTGTTCAATTACTTTTACATTGTTGAGATTTAGTTCTTTTATTTTTCGAGCAACGTAAATTCCAATTCCATCATCGTTGCGAAATTCATTTCCTACGCCGATAACAATAATTGGAGAATTTATTTTTTCAGTTGCGTTCAATTTCCAATTTCAAAAAATGAGTAGCGCACGAAATGCACGGGTCGTAGTTACGGATTGCTTGCTCGCATAACCACGTGAGTTTCTCATTATCGAGTTCAAGATTTTTGGGAACAAGATTTCGTAAATCACTTTCCATCGTTCGGAAATTTTGTGCTGTCGGAGGAATGATTTTCGCATCAAGAATATTTCCGCTTTCGTCAACACGATAGCGATGGAACAAAATCCCTCGCGGCGCTTCCGTACATCCGTAACCAATTCCTTCTTTCGGAATAATTTCTACGCAAGGTTTTTCCGGCATTTCATAATGCTCGATTATTCGCAGTGCTTCTTCAATTGCATACAATGTTTCCACTGCGCGAACAATAATACTCTTGAACGGATTTTTTATGAACGATGGAAGTCCAACACTTTTTGCCGTTTCTTTGCAAAGCGATGTGAGTTTATCAAAGTTCAAATTGTATCGTGCGTTCGGTCCGACAAAATAATTTCCACGCTCTTTCAAAACAGAATGTAATGCGTTGGAATGTTGCACATGCTCTTCTGCAAAATGATATTCGTAATCTTTAATTTCAATGTCTAATCCTTTATTGGAAACAAGTCTTCCTTCGTTGAACGGATATTCATTCGGATGACGAAGCGCAACGTATTCATAGTCTTGTTCAAATTCCGGAAAGGGAAATGTTGCAACAAGTTTCACCGTATCAATAGCCGCATCGCGAGCCCATTTCAATTTTTCAACAAGTGAAAGCAAATCTTTTTTCGTCGGCAATTTGTAAAATCCGCCAACGCGAACA
>Ga0194120_10001608_pt1 | contig 40682 bp, 29 predicted proteins | sample TA2MahCa65mmetaG_FD_148642 | JGI IMG/M metagenome (GOLD analysis project Ga0194120, IMG submission 148642) | Freshwater microbial communities from Lake Tanganyika, Tanzania - TA2015019 Mahale Deep Cast 65m | ecosystem: Environmental > Aquatic > Freshwater > Lake | place: Tanzania: Lake...
GCCGTCCGGACCGCAGTAGAGCAGGGACACGGTCAAGACGCGCCCGCGATCGATCCCGGGCTCGATCTCGCGAACGGCGAAGCGACCGAAGAAATCCGGACTGATGCGTTCCTTCGGCCAGAGCAGGCCGCCATATCGGACGCACGCCCAGACATTCGAGCCCTCCAGCACCCGGGCCTGGCCGGTAATCGTGAACCATGCACCGCCGCCCCAGGATCGGGGCTCCAGGCGCAGCATGTCGATCTTGGCTTTCAGCGGAGAGCCGCTCGCCTTGGGGGCAGCGGGCAGTCCGGGACTGCGGGCCGTTCCGAGTAGCGCGAGCGACAGCAGCGCGGCGGTAGCCCCATGGACCGGAGCCATCATCATCACCTCCAGAGCCTTCCGGGCACTCCGCCGTAACGAACGAACGGAGCCGAACATTCCGAATCGAGAAAAAGGGATGTGCCCTGAGCGCCTCGGGAATAGCGGCGCCCCGTCGTTCGTTGTGATCTCGGAGCCCCCTCGAAAGGTCACTATCATGAACCGCCAGCTTCTACCCGCCCGCTACCTCGGCCTGGTCGACGGAGCGACCGACCTCCCGCGCGAGCACGTGTTGCTCCTGTTCGGAAGATCGCGTCAAGAACCCGCCCTGGCCGTCGTCGTCCCGCGCGACGACGGGATGGCGGTGCACCAGTGCCAGCGCCGCCGAGCGCGCGGGGCCAAGGTTCACGACGTCCCGTCCCTGGTGGATCTCACGGCCGCGAGCCTCCAGGAGGCATCCGCCAGCGTCCGCCTCGAGCTGGCGCACGACGCCATGCGCGATGCGGTGGCCGCCTCGCTCGTGGTGCGCTTCCCGAGCGGACGCCGGGAGGTCATCGCCCCGCCCGTGCCGCTCGCGCTGTGCCTGTGCTCGGAGCTGCGGGGTGGCCTGTTCGTAGAACCGGGGCTCCTCACGGCCGACTTGCAGGAGCTCGAGCGCGCCGGGGCGCGGATCCTGGCGCCAAGCCGCCAGCGCCGCCGGCAAGGCGACGACGCGGACTTCCGCGCGTTCTTGCGCGAGGTCGAGCCTGCCGACTTCGAGAGATATCAGCGAGGCAAGGGCCGGCTGGAACCTGGATCTTGAGCCGGTCGCGTACTCAACCGGCAATGCATCGATGCCCGGCTTGCTAGGCATCAGGCCGAAACATAGACTGGTTGCCTCGGCCTGGCAGATGCGCGTGCAGAGTCCCGCTGCCAAGGAGCTGCTGATTCGCGTTTCCCCACCTTTCAGCGCGGAAGGAACATATGGCGAAATATGTCGAACCCCACGAGGTGAGGTACTCCGGGCGGCTCATCGCCGCGCTCGCGATGGCCGGCACCCTTCACTACCGGCAGGTCCGGAAGGGCCTCGACACCCCCGCGCCGCCCTACCTGTGCCACCTGCTGGCGGTTGCGTCCCTCGTCCTGGAAGCTGGCGGCGACGAGGACACGACAATTGCAGCGCTCCTCCACGATGCCGTCGGGCGTGGGAGCGGGGAACTGGCGTTACAGGCACCGATCTCGGGGATGGCAGTCAGAGAAATGAGCGTCCGATGATCGATCCCGCGCTCGCCACCTCGCGGCCGGGGATCGAGCCGAGCGCCGGTCGCTACGCCCCCGGCGCTCTCAGGTGCGAGCGTTCGCGCTCCGATAGGAGAGGCCAGACGTGATGGATGAGGAACCGGAGGTTCTGCTCCAGGTCGATGGCCTCCTCGGTCCGCGCTGCGGTCGGAATCCCGCGCCACGAATCCCCTGGCGAGTTAGGCGGAATCTTCGAGTCAAGCAGGTCGGAGATCGTCCTGATACCCTGGCCGTCGAGGTACCTGGCGGTCTGCCCGGTCGTGAAGAGCAGCGCGGACGTCGATAGATCGCGAAGCTCGTCGGCCTCGGCCTCCGGCAGCGAGTCTACCGTCCCGCGCAGTTCGGCCATCGCCAGTTGCCACCAGCGGGCCAGGCCACCTTCCCCGACCGGCGGGCCGGGCGCCTCGCTCGAGAGTTGGCGCCAGGCCCCCCAGAATCGGTCCAGCATCTGGAAGGCCACGTCCTGCTGTGCCCAATCGGTGCGAGCCCGGAGGTCCGAGACGACGATGCGCTCCAGGGCCTCGCACCGCCCCGGGGACACCAGCAGCATCGGTGCCAGCGCCCGCTCCACGCTCGTGTACACCTGGTAGTCGTCAGACACGCACATGTCCGGTATGAACCATGCCCTGACGACCGCCAGGAGCCGCCCGAAGGTCTCGTAGTCACCGACCGCTCGCCAGGTGCACAGCGAGTCGAGGACGATGCCACCGTCCCGTCGCTCGACCTCGACCAGCCTCCCGCCGTCCGAGTTGTCGAACACGAAGGAGATCTGGGCGGGCAGGTCCCTGATGGGATGGTAGGTCACGCCGAACAGCTCGTGATCGCCCGCTTCCGGGTTTTTCGAGAGGCCGGCCAGCACCGGACCGGAGAACAGCTCGAACGGGATCCGCAGCTTGATTGCCAGTCCCACGAGGAACTCCTGGCAATCCCGCTGGGCGGAACGATCGGGCAAGGAGCCGCTCCACCAGTAGTCGCAGCCCATGCCGCCATGATCGCATGGAAAGCGGTTGCCTGGTAGAGTGGGCCACGGAGAAAGGCGCCGGTGACACGTTCGCAGGACCGGGTCGTGGCCGAGATCCTCCTCTGGGCCCGGACCCACCGCCAGGGAGGATGCCTCTGGGTGGTCCGGCCGCACGACCCCGGAGTCCTGGAGGCGATCTCGGCGACCCTGAGGGCGAGTTGTGGTCTGGAGGTCGCAAATCCCTTGGCCTCGACCGATCGGAAAATCGCTGGCGAAGACCTGGTCGATACCGCGCTTCAGGAAAGCTGCAACGCCCTGTTGCGGCGCCGCCGGCTCGACGAGCTCCCCGGGTGGACGCCTTCTGCACTGCCCATGCTCCTGGCCCTGCTGGCCGACGGCGGGCCTGAGAGTCCGATGGCAATCGTGATGCCGGGCAGCCCGGATATCGCGCGGGTGGCGGCGGCCCTTCATGTTCCGGGACTGCTCTGGATCCTCGTGAGCGACGATTCGGCCGCCCTCGCGGAGATACTCGCGCCGGATCGCGGGGTGGAGCGCACTTCACCGCATGTGGGGACGCCCCCGTCGGGGACGGCAGCGCGAGCGCCCGGACGGCGGGTGACGACGCTGGCGGGATGCCTGCAGGCCGCCCGGGAGAACCAGGAACTCCGCGATCTTGAGCCATTCGAGGTCTTCGAACTCCGGGGGCTGCCGAGCGCCTGGGCCCAGGCGGCGCGTTCGAGCTTGGCCTGCCTGGTCGCACTGGCCTGGCGACTTGATTTCGAGCGGCATGTCGGGCAAGCAGCCGAAACGCTCGATGCATGCTCGGAGGTCGTGCTCAGATGCTTGGCTGGTCCCCGCGATCTCTCCGTCGCCGCCTGCCTGACGGCCATGTCGCCCGCCGCGCTGCACGAGTTCGCTCCCGGTCTGCTCGCCGCCGCCAGCCAGTCCCATGTGCTCGAGACCGAGCGGCTAGCCCTGGCCCGCAGGCTGCTGCGAGCAGGCCGGACCGACGGCGCCCGCGCCCTTGCCGCGAGTCTGCGCGACGGCGCGCCGGGCCTCGCGCTGCGCCTGGAGGTGGCCCTCGCCGGCGGTGCGGCGCAGGAGGCGTGCGACCTGGGCGATCGGCTCGCGAAGGCGCTAGAGGGCCTGCCAGCGCCCGAAAATCACCGGGAACGGTGCACCCGCGCCGAACAGCGCGCGGTACTGGCTCTGGCCCGCTTCACGAGCGTGGGCAAAGAGGGCGCCAGCCCGATCCTGCGGTCGCTGTGCGAAGAAAGTGCCTACTGGTACGAAGCCGAACCCTGCCTGGCGGATGCCCTGTTGCGAGTCGGGGAGCACGCGAGCGCCCGATTCCGGCTGTCGTCGGCCTTGCGTATCCTGGACTTCCTTCAGGCGCCCGAAGCGGATCTGCCCGTGGCGAGTGCGCTGATCGGACGCTGGGCGGTGGAGATCGAGCCCCACGACCTGCTGGCGGCCCTCTCGCCGCTCCGCCGCCCCTGGCTCCGGGCCGAACTGCTCGTCGCCGGCGCAAAAGCGTTGGCCCGGAGCGGGAAAGCCGCCGCCGGCCGGCAATTCTCTGACGCGGCGCTTGCCGCCGTGGGCCCCCCCGAGCAAGCCGTGATGAGCGCAGAGGAGCTTTCGAAGCTGCCCGCCATCATCGCGCGCGCGGCCGAGGCCCTCGCGGCGTGCGGGTATCGGGCCAAAGCTGTTGCGGCCCGCGACGACGCAGCCGCGGCGGCGGAAGCGCTACCTCCGGAAGCGAATCCCTTCTGGCTCCCCGCCGGGGAGGAGGCGCGGGGGATGGCATACCTGGCAATCGGGCAGGCTGCCCTGGCGGCCGGCGACCGCGAGGCGGCCGCCGGCTGGGCGAACCGGGCGGCGGCAGTGCTGACCGGGGGCCCGCAGATTCTGAGGAATTCCGTCGAAGACCTGCCCGATCTCGCGTTTCTCCAGGCCATGACCCCGGGCAGCGAGGACTCCACGGGTGCCGTGGAATCGTGCTGGGGCAGGGAGGGGTTCTGGCTGGACATCATCGCCCGCCTGCTCGAGGCGGGAGAGACCGAGACAGCGATCCGCTACGCAGAGTTCATGACGCAACCGCACCGGGGGATCGATCCCGGGCCGGCGGAGGCCGACGCCGCGCTGGAGGCCATCCGGGCGGGGGAGCGAGAGGCGGCGGCGCACTTCGTCGTGGGGCGCCGGAAACGCACGAGCCGGCCCACTCCGGACGGCCGGGACTGGGAGCGAATCCTGGAGTCCCGTGGCGTGTACGAGGCACTTCGCTCGGCCCTGGGTATCGAGGGCGCGACCGAGCGGCGGCGGGCCTGGAGCACCCTTGCGCCCAAACTCGCCGGGCAATCCGAGCCGATCACGCCCCTGCTGGAAGCAGCTCTGAGCCAGGCCCTGCGCTGTCCGTTGCCGGAGAAGCGGCGGCGGCACGTGCTGAACCTCGCGGTGCTCTTTGCCAAGCTCGGTCGCGCCTGGGACTGCTTTCGCGCGACGGTGAGCCTCGGGGCAAACGAAGAGGCCCTGGAAGAGATCGCCCTTGCGGTCGCGGAAGCCGGCGATGCCGAGACCTTCTGCTGGCTCCTGCCTCTGTTTTCCGGTTCGCTGGCCGCGGCGAGGACCGCCAAGGTGCTGGCTTCCCTGGTGCCTGCCACGCCCGGCGACGGTCAGGGGAACGAAACACCCGGCTGAGGCCCCCGCCCTCACAGCGCGACGTCCGTTCCCTCTCCTGCCGGTACTCGCTCCCGGGTGTCCAGCCCCACGTCGCAGGTCATGCGGCCACTGGCCAGCGCGAGCGCCAGCTCGACCCAGGCGCGGTCGGCCCCTGCCAGTCCGCCGCCCCGGAGCGCGGCCTCCAGGCAGCGCAGCTCAGGCCACCGCACGCGATCGGCCGCGACCGTCCACAGCCGGCCGGCCGGGCTGGGCCAGAGACAGATGGCACTCACGCCCGACGCGGACGCCGCCAGGGAAAGCTGGCCGATCGCCACCGCTTCGACGTCGGCCGGGAAGCCCCTCACGCTCGCCTGCGGCGTGGCGGAGCCCGGCCGGTAGACGCCAACCGAACCCGAGGCGCCGCGGACCACCACGCGCTCGTCGGGCAGTAGGCCGGCCAGGTCGGCGGAGACCGGCGAAGCGTCGGCGTCCCGAAATCCCACGGCCACCGGGGCGCCGGGCTGCGCCTTGCCAGAGTCGGCGCTCCACGAGGCCAGCCGGCCGCCGGGACCGGCCGTGGCGAGCCGATCCGACCCCACCCAGGCAAACGCCGCGAAGTGCTGCCCGTTTCCGCGCACCGGGATGGCGAGCGGCTTGCGGCCGGCCGCGGCGGCGCCGACCCAGGCGACAAGCAGCTGATCGCCGGCCAGCCACGCGATGCGCTGCCCGTCCGGGGAGAACGCGAGCCGCACGACCGGCGCTCCCCCCTGGGTCCAGGTACCCAGCCGCTCCCCGGAAACCGCATCCCACGCGCGCACATGCCCATCCTCGGCCCAGCTGGCCAGAACGCCGCCATCGGGGCCAAACGCCAGGCCGACGACCGGCGCCTTGTGCCCGCGTAGCCTCAGCGGCGGCGCGCTCGGGTCCAGGAGCAAGGGCGGAAGCCCCTCGCAGGCGCCGGCGAGATCCCGCACCTTCACGTAGGCCGCCCGGTCGGCGGGCTCTGCCGGCAGCCAGTCGAGCTCCGCCAGCGGCCCGAGCGCGCGCCTCGCCCAGACGACGGGCGCCTGCCGGCTGAGTCGCCAGGCCTCGCCAGGCGCTCCCGCTCGCCACAGCAGGGCGAACGCGACCTCCCACTCGGCAGCGGTGAGGTCGGGGGCCCGCCGGCCTTCTTGCGGCCGCGCCACCGCCGCAACCCATGGCAAGCTGAGCGTCCGGAGCGCCTGCTCGCAGGCCCGGGCGCGCAGGCGTTCGGGACACGCCTGGAGGGCCGCGCCGAGCCGCTCTCCCTGCGGATCGCACCCGGCAAACGTCTCCGGCGTGCCGAGCAGGAAGAGGTGCAGCGCCCTTTCCTCGGGGACGCTCGGCAGGTACGCCGCCGCCTGTACCGTGCGCTGCGCCTCGGGATGATCCTCGTGGAGCGCCAGCCGGCAGAGCACATCGCTCGCGCGCGGATCGGTCAGCCGCAGGAGCGCCCGCCGAGCCGACACGGCCAACCTTGGCACCTCCAGCGCGGCCAGCAGCGCCGGGACGCCCTCGGGTCCGAGCGTCCCGAGAAGGCGGTGGCAACCGTTGAGCAGTGCGGTGAACACGCGCGGCCGCATGTCGCGCGTCCCATCCGACCCGGTCGCCTGGCCGCTCGCCACGTAGCCGCCCTCGACGATCGCGTCCTCGAGGGCATCGCGCCTCGCTTCGGACTTCTCGGCCACCCACGCCTCGCACACGCGATCGATCAGGGGCTGCTCGCCCAGGGTGCCCAGCAAGCCCAGCCAGGTGTCCCAGACGGCGCCGCGGAAGCGGTGCCCGTAGGCCAGGAGCGCATCCAGCTCGGCCAGCGTGAGCGTCACATTGCGCCGCGCCCGGCTGCGCGTCAGGACCGAAACCGCAAGTTTCCAGGTCTCCTGGTCCTCGCGGCCGAATCCCGGGGCCTCGTCGCCCGCTCCCGCGAAGAACGCCGAGCGCCGCGAAGCGGCGATGACGTCTCCAGCGGTGGGATCGGCCGTGCGTACCCACCAGTCGCACAGGGCGTTCCAGGCGTCCCGGCGCTCCAACCGCGAGAGGATGCGCCGGCCACGCTCGGCGAGGGCGGGCTCGGCGCTTCCCACCAGGCGGAGCAGCGGGACCACAACGACCGGGCCGCCCGCGAGCAACCGCTCGGTCCCGGCCCCGTCCAGAAACGACTCCACCCGCGGCACCGGGCCGGGAAACCAGCTCGGGTTTGGCCTGGTACCCCGCTCGGGCCGCTCCCACAGGAGCGCAACGAGTTCCATGGCCTCGTGGGACCGGAGGCGCATCAGGTAGGCCCATGCTGCTGCGCGGACGTCCCCCTCCGGATCGTTGAGCGCCCACAGGAGAAACGGCACGATCCGCGGCCCCGGCGACGCCCACGGATCGGCCAGCCCGAACTTGAGATGCGCCAGGATGCGCAGATCGAGGGGCCCGGAAGCCCGCCACCCCCGTTCGCGGATCTCCCGCGCGAGCTCGCGATCCCGCGTCTCGGCCCAGCGGGCGATCGCCAAGTCGATGTCTGCCTGCGTGGCCGGCGCGCGCCGCGAGAACCACACGGCGCAGTCTCTCAGGCCATCCGGCGCATCAGGAGCCGGATGGCGCCATCCTGCTGCCGTTCCTCGACCACGTCGAAGCCTTGGTCGTGCAGCCTGGAAACCGTCGCGTGGTAAGCATAGCGCAGCGCGAGTCGAGAAAGCCAGGCTGCTCCGAGCTTGCCCCGGTCGACCGCCTCGATCCGGGCGACGTAGGTCCCGTCCGCCTCCCGCAGGAAGCCGAACTCGTACTGGTTTTGCTCCCCGGCCCGCACCACGACGTGCGCCTGGCCCTGCGCGCCCGGGTAGCCGCGCAGCGGCATCGGGTCGTCGCCCGATACCACGTCGTCGAAGCCCAGATCCTCGAGGGCCTTCTGCAGGGCCTCGCGATCTGCAAAGCGGGTCCGGATCCGCGTGTAGTGGCTCATTTCCCAAGCTCCTGTGGTGACATCGCGACCGGGTCGATGCCGGTCGCGACGAGGGTGCCGTCCGGGTTGATAACGACCTCGCAATCCGGCACATTCCGGAGATCGTCTGGCGAGTACCGGTCGGTGAAGAAGTGGGGGACCTTGTTGGCCGAGCCCAGGAGTCCCCGAGCCAGACGCTCGGCCGCGACGAAGCGCCCCGCCAGCAGGATGTCGATGTGCTCCCGCAACTCGGGGAACTCGGGCAGGCGGCTCAGCTCGGCTAAAGAGAACCCGCTGAAGACGACGACCGACAGCCGCGTGCGCCGCCGGATCTCTCGCAGCAGGTCGAGCAGGGCGGCTGGCTGCAGAAACGGCTCCCCGCCGCTGATGGTGATGCCCTCTACGTCCGGGGCCAGCGCGGCGATGCGATCTCCGAGGCCGGGTGTCGACCACTCCTCGCCCCCCGCGAACGAATGCGAGGCGGGATTGAAGCAGCCGGGGCAGCCCAGGGAGCAGCCCTGCACCCAGACGACGGCCCGGACCCCCGGGCCGTTGGCGCGACTCGCGGCCAAGAAGCCATGCACCCGGAGCGCCGGCCCGGCGCGGCTGGAGCGCGAGCCAGTGCGAGGCCCCCGCTCACCCACGCTGGCTCTGCTCCACACGCTGCGCCACGGCCTCCTCGAAGGCCTCCGGCTTGAGGGTGCGCTCGCCCTGGCCCCCGAGGGCCTGCTCGAGTTCGTGCGTGAGCACCGTGCAACTCATCCCCGCGACTCCGAGCACCTCGATGCTCACCTCGCCGGTCGGCCCGATGACCACCGCGATCTCCTGCAACTGCATTTGCACTTACCTCCTGTCGGTCCGCCCGCCGGGCAGCACCTCGATGCGCACGCAGCGTTGCTCCGCCTCGCGCGCCTCCTCGAAAGATGCGGATCGCGCCCGCCCCTCGCGGAGCCACGAGCGCAGTTCGTCGACGCTCTCGCGCTGCGAGACCGACAGCGGCACCTGGCGCTCGAAGGCCGCGCCGATGTCCTGTGTGGTGAACTCGCGGTCCTCGCTGAATGCGACGTACATCGCCTCGACTATCGCCTGCTCTATTTCGGCGCCCACGAAGCCCTCGGCGCGGGCCGCCAAGCGGGCGACGTCGAACGCGCCGACCGCTCGGCCGCGCTTGCGCAGGTGTACGGCGAGGATTTCCATGCGTTCCTCGAGCGTGGGCAGATCCAGGAAGAAGATCTCGTCGAAGCGGCCCTTGCGCAGCAGCTCGGGCGGGAGCCGGCCGATGTCGTTGGCCGTGGCAACCACGAAGCAAGGCTTCGCCTTCTCCTGCATCCAGGTCAGGATGGTGGCGAACACGCGGTTGCCCGTGCCTCCGTCGAGGCCGCCGGTCGCGAAGGCCTTCTCCATCTCGTCGATCCACAGCACGCACGGGGCCAGGGCCTCGGCCACGCGCAAGGCGCGCCGGGCCCGCTCTTCGGACTCGCCAAGCAGGCTGCCGAACAGGGCGCCGGTGTCGAGCCGCAGGAGGGGCAACCGCCATAGGCCGCCGATCATCCTGGCCGTCAAGCTCTTGCCGGTGCCGGGGATGCCGATGAGCGCGACGCCCCTGGGCACCGGCAGCCGGTACTCCCGCGCCTCGCGGCCGAAAGCCCGCTCGCGCGCCGCCAGCCACAGCTTGAGCACGCCGTTGCCGCCCACGTCGTCGGCCGACCCGGCCACCGGAAAGAACTCGAGCGCCTCGCTCTCGCGCACGATCTGCTGCTTGTCGGCCGTCACCAGGTCGATGGCGCGGTCGTCGAGGGTGCCCTCGGCCGCGACGACCTGGCAGAAGGCGCGCCGCGCCTGCGCGACGGTCATGCCGAGCGCGGCCTGCACGAGCTTCTCCCGGCCCAGGGGCGTGAGCGCCGACCGGACGCCGGGGCTACCGAGTAACGCTCCTAGCACTTCCTCGACGTCCGTGGCGTCGGGAAGCGGCATGTCGAGGACTACCGCGACGTCGCGCAACTCCTCCGGGATGCGCCCGGACGGCGCGAGCACTATCAGCGACCGCGACGTGTACTTCAGCCGCTGCGCGACCGCCCGCAGCTTGCGACGGGCAGGCGGCGCCGTCCAGCAATCGTGGAAGTCGGGCAGCACGACGAGGGCGTTGCCGTCGAGGCGTTCGACGTGGTCGAGGGCGGTGAGGGGATCGCGCGCCGCCGGCAGGGAGTCGCGCATGGGAGTCACGGCCCGGAAGCCCTCGGCGACGTCCCAGGACAGGCACGGGCGCTGCGTGCGCGAGCATAGCTCGGCGATGATCTCCATGGCCCGCTCTTCCTCGACCGTCGCGACGACGATGAGCGTGAAGCGGGCGCGCACCAGGGTCGCGAGCCGCTGCGCGAAGGTCGAGTTTGGTACTTCCACGGAAAGGTAACGGCGGGCGGCGCGCGACTATTGCAGCCTCACCACCGGGAAGTCGCGATGGGTCAGCCGATCGCGGCGGAGGTCGCGGACGGTGACCAGCAACCGCTTCTGCGCGTCCACCGCGAATGCCACCTCGAAGCGCGTCTCGCCCTCGCGAGCGGGGGGTTCGGCCTCCAGGAACGTCGGGGAGTGCTCGTTGATCCAGAAGGCCGAGCGATTCTCCTCCTGGTCGGGCGTGACGGGCGCCAGGCGGACAGCGCCCCCGGGGTCGAAGACGATTTCGAGGCCCCCGGTGGGGCCGCGGCCCGCGCGCTCTCCCATCTCGAACAGCGCCAGGCCGAGGCGGGACTGGCCCTCGTACGTGGCCTTGATCCGGAGGGTGCGAAGCGCGTCGTGGCTGGGATAGGGCGTCCCGCGCCGGACCACCGGCTCGAAACGGTAGCCGCCGGTCTCGAGGTCCACGTAGCGGATCGCATAGTCGTGCTGGATGTGGTCGTAGAAGTCCACGCCCGATACGAAGGCGGCAGCGCCGCGCGCCACCGCGTCCAGCGGCCGATCGAGCATGACCCGGTCGCGTCCGAAGATTCGCCGCAAGGTCGCCTGCACGGCGGGGATCTGACTGCTGCCGCCGACCAGCAGCACGGCCTTGATGCGCTCCTCCGCGTAGCCGCGCTCCCGGGCGTCGTTGAGCGCGCGGCGCAGCGTCCGATCGAGGTCGGCGAACATGTCGTGCCGGTCCAGTAGCTCTTCGAACTCATGGCGCGTGAACTCGGCGGAGAGGGCCCGCCCCGTGCGCGGGTCCACCACCGTGACGTCAGCACGCTCGTGCTGGCTGAGCCGCTCCTTGGCCCGCTCGCATTCCACAAGGAGCGCGCGGCCCAGCAAGCGCACTTCCGGATCGTCGGGCCGCCGGCCGACCCGCCGGAGGACCTCCTCGAACAGCCACTGGTCGACCGTGGCGCCCCCCAGGTCGCGGCCGGCCTTGCCCAGCATCCGGCAGCGCCGGCCGGTGGCCACCGCCGGATCCTCGGCCTCGACGAGCACCACCGCGACGTCGAGGGTGCCCCCGCCAAAATCGAAGACCAGATACACGTCGCCCGGCTGGATGTGCGCACCGTAGCCCAGGGCGGCCGCCGAGGGCTCGTCCACCACGCGGAACCGCGAGATGCCGGCCTCCTCGGCCACCCGCGCGAGCCAGTCCTCGTAGTACTCGAAGGCCTCGACCGGGACGGTGAACGCGACCTCCTCGTCGCCCACGCCAAGCACCGCGGCGGCCTGGCCCAGGACTTGCGCCAGGAAGTCTCGGCCGGCGTCATGGTGCGTTATTCGCCGGCCATCGACCATCACCGGTACCTGGGTCCGCGACGAGATGTAGCGCTTCATCCACCGGAACGTCCGGTCGGACGAGTAAAGGTTGTTGCGGTGCACCTGGTGGCCGACCCAGTGCTGGCTGTCGGCCGAGTAGTGGATGAGGGAGGGTACGAGCGCCAGGATCTCGGCACCCTGGCCCTGGCCGCGCGTCAGGTCGGGCAGGATCAGCGTGTCGGCCTCCTTGCGCGCCGCGTCCCAGACCGCGAGCACGGTGTTGGACGTGCCGAAGTCGACGGCCAGCCGACCCGCCATGCTAGCGCTCCCCCGCGGCCGAGACGATCCCCGCCTCGACCCCGGCCTTGCGCAGCACATGCTCGCCCATTCGCAGGCCGGGAATCCGGATCACCACTTTCTGCCCGGGTGCCGGCACAGCGCCCTCGCCGACCGGCTCGTGCCGGCCGGGATCGAACCGAGCGGCCTCGCCGGAACCGCCGACGAGCTCGATGCCGTGGTCGCCCAGCACCCGCACCAGGCGCCGCACGACCGCCATCACGTCGCCGGGCTCGAGCGCGCCAACTCCCGCCTGCAGCAGGTGCGCCTGCGTGGCGAGCAAGGCGACGGGCCCGGCCAGATCCGCCAGCAACGGCTCCACCGCGGCCTGCACGGCGACGACCCGGCGCCCGCACTCACCTGCACGCTGGCGCTCGAGATCGCCCTGCAGCTGCGTCAACGCGGCACGAACCTCTGCCAGCTCCAGCCGCAGCGCCTGGGCCTCGCCCTCGGCGGCGAGGCGGGCAGGGCGATCACGCCGCCAGTGAAGCAGCTCCCGCCAGAACGGCCAGTCCATGTGTCACAACCTCTCGCTCAAGCAACGAGCGAGTGCGACGAAACATTTCGACGGCCTGGCAACCGGCCAGTCGGAATTCCGGAATAACGACGAGCCCCCCGCCGTTTGCTGGCCAGGTTCCGGCACTCGAACAGGAGGACTCGAATGACCCGCCTTTCCGCCGTCGATCGCGCTCGCCAGGAGGCTCGCGAGGTCGTGGCCGAAGCCAACAGCCTGCTCGCCGCCAGCGGCCTCCCGCAAGTCGAGTGCGCACGCGCCCCCGAACGCCTGTCCATCGCCCTCATGGGCCGCTACAACGCGGGCAAGAGCACGATCGCCAACGCCCTGCTGGGCGAGCGCCTGGCGGCCACGGGCGATCGCCCCGAGACCAAGCTCCGTCGGACCTACGACTGGCGAGGGTTCCGCCTGGTCGACCTGCCCGGCACCGACGCCCGGATTGCCGATCAGCGCGAGGTGGAAGATGCGCTCACGGGCGCCCACGCGGTGCTCTACGTCGTCAGCTCCCGCACCGGCTTCGACGGCCGCGGGCTCTGGGACGATCTCCTCGTCCTCGAGGAACGCCACGTGCCGTGTCTCCTGGTCGTCAACGACAAGCAGGCCCACCAGACCACCGAGGGCGAGCAGGCCTTCCGCGAGGCCGTCCTGGCCAACTTCGACAAGCTGGCGCACCAGCATCTCGGGCGGAGCCATACCGTGTTCTGGGTGCGGGCCAAAGAAGCCGAGCTGGCGCGCACCGGCGGCCGGCCGGAACTGGAGGCGCACAGTCGCATCGAGCCCCTCGAGGAGGCGCTGATCGCGGCGCTGACGCGCAACGACCCCCTGCTCCGGGACGGCGCCGCGCTGCAGCCGCTTGCCGACGCCCTGGCCCGCGTCGAGGCCGGCCTGCGGGGCGATCTCGCCGCCGGCGAGACGCAAGAGCTGGCCAGAATGCTCGAGGACGTCGGCGGCGCCACGCAGACGCTGATCGACCTCTCGCAGGTCGTCGCGCAGGAATGCTTCGGCGGCCTGGCCGATCACCTCGCCGCCCGGATGGACCTGGCCGCCCGCTGCGAGGCGGCCGACCGCGACGGCGTGGTGAACGACCTCGAGGCGCTGATCGATGCGCAGCTCGAGACCGCCGGAGCCGCGTTTGGCAAGCAGGCGGCCGCCCGCATCGGCGCCCTGGCCGGAGCCCTCGGAGGCCACTCTGTCGAGCCGGGCGAGCCCAGGCTGGCCGGCTCGGTGCGCCTTGGGGACATCCCGGGCTGGAACGGAGAAGGCGCCGACTGGCGCAAGGTTCGTGACAACATCGCCGAGAGCGCGAAGCGGGCGATCGGGTTCATGGAAGCCGCCGCGCTCGCCGGCCAGCGGATCTATGCCGAACTGCCCGGAGCGGGCGGCATCAAGGCCATCTCGGCTGGCGGCAAGGCGGCCCGGGAAGTCGCCCGGGCCGGATCCTCCACGGCGACCGTCATGGCCCGCACCGCGCAGGTCGTCGGCGTCGTGATGGTGGCCGTGGAGGCTGGCATCGAGATCGCCGAGGGCTTCGCGGCGGCCGAACGGGAAAAAGCCGCCATGGTTTCCGTGGCGAAGGCGTCGCGAGCGCAAGCCGACATCGCGGCGAACTCGGCGCGGCACGTCTTCCTGGCTGCCGCGGCCGAACTCGTGTTCAGTAACCTCGGACCGCTTGCCGGCGAGATCCGGAAGGGCCTCGGCGTCGCCCGGCGGGCCGAGCGGTCGACGGCGGGCAAGCTCGGGGAGGTGTCGGCGCTGCGCGGGCGCATCGGCCAGGTCCGGGCGGCGCTGCGGACGCACTGCCGGTGGTCTCATGAGTAGCCCGTCGGAGGGGGCTCGCGTGCGTGATCGCCGCCTTGGCTATCGCGTGGTGGCCACGGGGATCGTCAACTCGGGGAAGTCGGCGCTCCTCTCGGCCCTGGCCGGGCAAACCGGCCTGTTCCCTTCGGCCGACGTACCCGGTTGCACTGCGAAAGTGACGACGGAGCCGGTCGGACCTTGGCTGCTGGTGGACACGCCCGGGCTGGACGGGCCCGGCAACCCGCTTCCAGAGGTGCTTGGCGAGGTCCGGAAGGCCGACACCGTGCTATGGTGCCATTCCCTGCGCCAGGGGGAGCTAAGGCCCGGGGAACTGGCAGCCCTGGCTCAGATGCGCCTCGCCACGGCATGGCGCACCTGCTTCGTCCTGACTCACGCCGACGACCCGCCCGATCCCGACCGCCAGGCGATCGTCTCCGGGCGCATGGCCGCGCAGCTCGCGGAGGCGTTCGGTCTGGCCATGAGCCCCGCTGGGCTCATGGGCCGCGATCCGGGGATCGGGCCCCGGCGATGCCTGCGCCCGTTCGACATCGTCGGCGTCAAGGCCTACTGGCTCGCGCACTCCCGGAGCGGCGAAGCGCGCGCCGCCTTGCTCGCGTGCTCGGGCATTCCGCGCTTGCGGCGCTTTCTGGACCATCTCGCGGCCGGCCATGGCCCCCGCAGCGACGCACGGCCACCCGCAACCTCGGAGGTACTTGCATGATGTCGACGTCGGTCCCCGGGATGGCGCCCGCGGCCTGGAGCCGCTGGGTCGACACCCTCGCCCACTTCGAGGCCGCCACCGCCGGGGGCGCGGCCGGCAAGGCCCAGCGCCGCCTGCTCGAATCCCGCGTCCGCAAGTTGCGGACCGAACTGGCGGGCACTGCCTCGCCGGGCCTACCGAAAGGCACGCCGCACGGTCTCGAAGCCAAGCTCCGGGAGCTGATCGGCGGGCTGCGCGCCGGGCAGGCGCGCCTGGTGGACGATGTCGCGGCGGCCCTCGAGGACATCGAGCAGGCGGCAGAAAACGAGGATCGGCTCGTGGTGCTGGTCTTCGGCGAGGTCAACGCCGGCAAGACCGCCCTCGCGCTCCACATGGCCGGCTGGGATTTCGACGTGCCCCGGCGCGGCCGCCTCTTCTGCGGTCCCGATCTGGACTGCGCCCGCCGCCTGGTCGAGTTCCCCGTCGAGGCGACGCGTGAGTATCAGGGCTTTCGCCTGCCCGGGCTGCTCTGGATCGATTGCCCCGGGGTCTCGAGCTGTACGGCCGAAAACGCCAGGCTCGCCCGGCGGCTGGTCAGCCGCGCCGACCTGATCCTCTTCGTCACCAGCTCGGACGCCCCTTTCAAGCCGAGCGAAATGGCCGAACTCGCCCGCCTCGTCCGGGCCGGGGGGTCGCCGGATCTCGCGGGCCTCCTCGTCATCACCCAGTTCGACGAGGCGCTTCCGGACTACGATCCCGCAACCCGGAAGGTGACCTGGAGCCTGGTCCGCAAGGGGTCCTACGAGCAACAGGCGGCCTGGGCGCTGGAATCGCTCCGCGAAGCCGGCCTCGCGCACCTCGTCGCCGACCGTCCGCCCCTGGCCGTCAGCACCCACCTGGCCCGCGAGACGCTCGGTCTGGAATGGACCACGGGCAAGCCCCTGCGCGTCCCGGCGGCCGGCTGGGAGCCCGCCTACGCGGCATCGGGCATTCCGGCGCTGTGTGCCGCTCTGGACGAAATCGTCAAGACGCGGGGGCGAGAGCTCAAGGCCTCCTGGCCGCAAAAGCGCGAGGCGGCGCTCAGCGCGCGCCTGGAAGACACATTCGGCGGGTCGCTTGCCGCCCTCGCCCAGATCGGCGCGCAGCTCGACAAACTGGCCCGGGACCTAGATCTCGCCGGAGAGCGGGCAGCGCAGGAGGCGTCGGAGCGCGCCGCGGGACGGGTGGCTCCGTGTCTCGGCGGCAACGGCATCTACCGCGGGGACTTCGACGCGAAAACCGCTCGCCGCGAACTCGCCGACCACCTGCGCCGCCGGGTCGACGAAGCCGTCCGCAGGCATGCCGGGCGGGTCCTGGACAGCAACCTGCGGTCGCTCGACCGGGAGCTCGCGGCCTACGACGCAACTATCCGGCTGGAAATCGATCTGCAGCGCAAAACCCGCACCATCCGGCGGACCAGCACGACCCGGGGCCGCGCGGTGGGCGGGGCGACAGGGGCGGCGGCGGGAACGCTCGCCGGGGCCTGGGCCGGGGCAGAAGGCGGGGCGGCCCTGGGCACGCTCTTCCTTCCCGGGCTCGGCACGGCGATCGGCGGCATCCTCGGCGGCCTGCTGGGCGCCGTCTTCGGCGGAGCCGGCGGCAGGGCCGTCGGGCGCTGGGCGGGTGCGCAGGTGCAGGAAACCCAGGTGGTCGAGGTACCCGCGGGCTCCAACGCCGCAGACGTCGTCGACAAGGCCACACGCAAGGTGGGCAAGGCCGCAGGGCGACTCGTGCGCGAGCGGTTCGCCCTATTGAAGGGGAGTGTCGTGATTCCGTTACAGCGTGAGGTCAAGGCGCTCGCGGACACGGTGGAAGGCTGGCTCGCGACGTTCGGCACGCCGCACCGCGCGGCCGGGTCCCGTCGCGCCAGCTAGTCGATTTGCGCGACTCTGGCGCGGATTCTCGCCCACCATGGGTGGTTGCCGCAGTCCGCGGGTAGGGCCAATCCGGCTTCCCAGGCCTGCCGGGCCGCCGCGGGGGAACCCGCCGCCAGCAAGGCATCGCCAAACTCCAGGTAGACTCGTGCCAGGCTCTCGGTGCGGGCCCGGGCCGGGCCGTCCTCGGGGGCGCCTTCGAGCACCTCCCGGAACGCCCCGGCCGCAGCCGCGGGGTCGCCCCTGAGCAGCGCGAGCCTGGCCAGGATGGGTCCGGAGAATCGTGGGCCGCCGAACTTCGCCACCCAGGAGTGCGCCAGCAGGCTCGCGCCCAGGCCCTCGGCGGCATCCCGGTCTCCCCGCCAGAAGGCCGCGTCGAAGCGATGGGCCAGACAGTTCATCACCCACCGCTCGGCGACCGGATTCCACCGCTCGGTGGCGAAGACCGCGTGGGCGGCCTGCAGGATCGCGTCGAACCGGTCCGCGCCGATTTCCTCGTACTGCGTCTCGAAGTGGGCCTTCACACACCGGCCGATCCAGGCCCCCACCTCGTCGCCGGCCAGCGCGGCGCGGTCGCTGCTGAGATCCAGCCAGCGCCGGGCTCCGGCGAGATCGCCCAGCAAAAATCGAACGTACCCGAGTTCGTACTCCAGGCGGCCATACTCCTGGAAGAGCGCCGCCGGGGCCTTGGGTCCCGGGAAGAGCGCGGGCAAGCCGGCCTCGAGCTGCGCCTGCGCCGCACCCAGATCGCCCTGCCTCCGGAGGATCCCGGCATGCCGGCCCAGGAACGCCGCCGCGATGAGGCGCCTGGTGGCCACGGCGGGCCAGCAGCGCTTCCAGGCAGCCGGCCTGGATGCCCGGGAAAGGAAACTCATGTACGCGTCGAAAGCCGCATCCCGCCGGTAGGCGATCTGCGCATGGACGATGGCCAGATCGTCAAGGACCGCGAGCGCCGCGCCGGGTCCCAGGTCGGCCGCGCGCCGCTCGTGATAGGCGAAATCGGAAAACAGGCGCAGTGCACTTTCGTCGTCTTCGAGCCTGACAAGCTGCCGGATGCCGGCCGCGTAGGCCTGTTTGCGTGCCGTCGCCCCTGCCCCGCCGGGGTCGGCCGCAAGGGATTTCCACCCCTCCGCCACGGCGGCCCGGGCGTTTCGCAGGCTCGGCGTCTCGAGCAGGTGCGCGGTCAACTCGTCGTGATACGGCAGGTACGCTTCAGGAGCCGTCGCGATGGTCCGGATCATCGCCCGAGCGCGCGCAAGCGCCTCCTGGACGATCGCTTGGTGCTGCGAGGCGGTTGCCGCCTTGAGGTGCCCGGCCCTGGCGAGCACCTCCGCGATGGTCTCGGCGGCGGGAGCCTCGACCGCGAGGGCCACTACCGCCATCAGCAACGGCAGGGTCGCCGCCGGATCGTCCACACCGGATCGCGCCAGCAGGCTGTCGAAGTAGGCAGGCAGACCGGATGGCGTGATCTGGCCAACGGCCACCTCGAAGGTGCAGAGGTCATCGAGCAGCAGCGTGATGTAGGCGGGCAAGCCGCCTGACTGGCGACGCACCGCCACGATCCATGGCGCCACCCCTCCCTCGCGTGCTTCCTGCCTCACGATCATGTCGCGCTGGGGTGCCGGGGCGTCGCGCTTGAGCCACTCGTCCACCTCCCGGTCCGACAGCCCGGGCAGGCCATCTCCCGGGAAGATCCGCGTGCAGCCCGCGGTCTCGTAGAGGCGGTCGAGAGCCGGTTCTGGCCTTCCGGCGCAAACCCAGACGACGCCGTCGCCGGCATGCTGCAGCGGGAGCTCCGGGAATTCGGGGTCGATCCGGGCTATCTCGTCGAGGCCGTCGAGCAGGAAAACCACGCGGAGCGGCGGCGCCACCACCCGCAGGAGGTCGCCGAGGCGGCGCTCGAGACGGCGCGGATCGTCCGGCAGGTCGGTCCGGGGCACGCCCAGGCGACGCCAGGACTCGAGCCGCCCCACGGCGTACCGCAGGAATTTCGCCCGGGTGGACCGCCGGTCGCCGGCCCGGAACCGGTAGGCGACAAGCCGCTGTCCCCGCCCCTCGGCTCCCTCGAGATCGATCGCCATCCGTGCCATCACGGCGCTCTTACCGGTCCCTGGTCTGCCGTGCAACCACAGCACTCCCGACCGGGCCGCGCGCACCGCCGCATCGATCCTGCTGCACACGTCCGCCCGGCCCACGAGTGCTTCCGCCTCCCGGCGGAACTCCTCGCGGAAGTCATCCGGCGCATCGCGCCGCAACCCGGCGATCTCGGCGATCCGGAAGAGTTGCTCGAGCCGATCCACGGCGGAGCCGCGCAGCTCGGAAACCGGCATGCTCGAGCCGAGCCCCGTCATCTCGAGGCGACTGCCCTGGCGCTTGGCGTAGACCAGGGGAACCGGGTCTTCTCCCGCAACGGTGTCTCCCCGGCGCGTGCGCAGCAGCTCGGGCCTGAGATACGCTTGCAGCGGCCACAGCGCCACTACCCGCTCTCCACGGACCAGGGCAACCTCTCCACCTCGGGCAGCGAGCGCCTCGCGGGCGGCCGCCGACAGGTCGGCCGTGCCGACCACCGCCGGAAAGCGCGGGCCCGCGAGGATCACCGGCTCTCCGCCCGCTCCGGAGGCGACAAGCTTGACCTCGGTCAGCCAGCGCAGCTCCCGGACCGCGCCGAGCAGTCGCTCGCGGTATCCGGGTAGGAGCGACTCGCCGGCCTCCCGGCCGAAACCGGCCCCATGCGCGAGCCGGTTGCGGAGGTCGAGCACCGACTCCTCCTCGCCCTTGCGCCGTCCGGCGACCAGGCCGAAGAGCACCTCGTCCACGGTCGCTCGCAGCTCGGGGACCACGGCGCCGCTTCCGACGGTGCTCTCGACTCCCTGGGCGAGCGTGCTCGCCATCTCCAGCCACTGGTGGAGCGTCGGGCGTTCGATCCGGCTCGCGACCAGCTCGGCGAGCGACTCGGAGATGCCGCCGGCGGTATCGAGTTCGGAGGCGGCGATGGCGACGACCAAGCGCAGCAGCAGCTCGGCGGTATCGCAGATCCGCCACAGCCTGACGATGGGGTGCGTCTCAGTGTCCATCTCGGAGAGCGGAATCGCGATCACCGAGGGGAGGGTGTCGAGGTCCACGCCGGCGCTCGGAGCCGGCGTCGCCTCGCTGACACCGTGCTCCGGGCAGACCGCGAACCGGCCGACTACCTGGAGTTTCGTGGCGCAAACCTTGCACTGCATCGCCGCATGGAGGATCCCATGCCTGGCGCTTCATGATCCAGGCCGTCGTCCGACGGCCGGCAACCACCGACGTGAGATGATGGGGGCGGCCGGAGGTCATCACCCTGCACATGATCGAGCCCAAGCTGCACAAAGTGGCGCCCGTCAGGCGCGCCAGGGAGGCAGCCGTCCTTGTCCTCGGGTACCTGTCCGAGGACTGGTCGCACAACCCGACCAGGTGGGTCGAGGCGGTGCGAGCCGGCGGGTTCCGGGGATCGATCTACTCTCTCTGGTGGGACGCCTCCAGGATCCTGGACGTCATCCCTACGTTGATCACAGGCCTTGCCGGGCCCCCGGATCTGCTCGGCAAGGCCATCAACATCAAAGCCGACTGGGACCGGGCCCAAGCCAACGCCGAACAGGTCGGCCGGGAGCACTTCTGGGACTGCCTCGCGGACCTTCCCGAGAAGCGGGTCGACCTGATCGGGTACTCGCTGGGCGCCCGGGTGCTGTTCTACGCGCTGACCGAAGGCCGGCGACCGGTCACCGCCCCGACCTGCGAGAACCTCCTGCTGGTGGGCGGCGCCGTGCGGCGCAACAAGAGCTGGGACGCCGCCAGAAGAGCGATCACCGGCCGGGCCGTCAACGCATACAGCCGCGACGATCTCATCCTCACGACCCTCTTCAAGGTGGCGCGCCTCAACACGGCGAGCCCCTGCGGCAGCAAGCCCATCGAGTTCGGAAAGGTAAACAACGTGGACCTGACGGGCCAGGTCAAGCACCACTTCGACTACGAGCGCGTGTTGCCGGACGTCGCCCGGAAACACCTCAACTGGGGCCGGTCCTTGCTGCGATTCTGGAACTGAAGTCCCTTCCAAGGCCGGCCGTTTTTCCTGCCCCCCGGGAGATTCCCCGCCCCGGAACTACCGCCCCGTCCGCTTGCCTCTCCGGACGGAAGGGAGGTACCGGGTGCCGGGCGGATCGCTGGTCAAGACCCTGTTGCAACTGGCCGTCATCCGCAACCAGCGCTCGGCAGCCGCCGCGCTCACGACTCGCGCCGCGATCGCGTCGAGCCCACTCATAGCGGCGCTCAAATGACCTGGCGCCTACCGGACGCAGGCACGGAGGCCTGCGCCACCGATGCAACGGGTGGGGCCGGCCTCCGTGCCGGCCGCGATGCCGGAGCGAAGTCATCAGAGCCGCGCTATCAGGCCCGGGTTCGCGGGTAGCGCCCTTCACCTCTTCGCCCATGGCCTTCAGGGCCATGTCAAGCCAGGGTCTGTCCGTCATGGTATCGATCAAGCTCTACGTTGCCTGTCTCGGTCGCCCCGTTCGCCACGAGTCCCGGCGGCCGGAACCCGACCGCGCCCTTCCCGTTGCGATCCCGCCTGGCCTCCTCGGCGGCGGCCTCGGCCAGGAGGCCGGCGGTGATCCGCCCGGCCGCCATCTGCGCCCGCGTGGCGGCCCGGAAGGCCGCCTGGCGGATCTGGCCGCCCGATAGCTGGTAGGCTTCGCCGAGGGCTGCGAAATCGATCGCCCCCTCGAAGGGCACGGTGTCCGGGAAGTGGTGAGCCCAGATGCGGGACCGGGCGGCGGCGTCGGGGAACGGGAACCGCACGGAGTAGGCCAGGCGCCGTCCTAGCGCGTGGTCGAGGACCTCCGGCCGGTTGGTGGCGAGGATAAGCAGGCCGTCGAAGTGCTCCATCTGCGTGAGCAGGACGTTGACCGCGCTGTCGTCGTGGCGCGAAGCCCGGCCGGAGCCGCGCTCGGCCAGCAGGCTGTCGGCCTCGTCCACGAAAAGCACGGCCCCCTCGGCCTGCGCCCGCTCGAAGAGGCTCTCGAGGTGCTTCTCGGTATCGCCTACGAACTTCGACAGCACGACCGACATCGATGTCAGCAGGAGACCCCGGCCCAGTTCGGCGGCGATGGCCTCGGCCGTGAGCGTCTTGCCGGTCCCCGGCCCGCCGGTGAAGAGCACGGCCAGGCCCTTGTGGCTCCCCAGGTCGGCGCCGATGCCCCACCGCTCGATGACCTCCCGCCGGTAGCGCACCGCGTGGATCAGCTCGACGATGTCGCGCCGGGTCTCGTCGGCCATCACCACCTTGTCGAGCTTGACCTTCGGCTGCACCAGGCAGAAGTCTACCCAGTCGAGGCCCGTCGCCTGGGCCTTGGCGGCCGCCTCGAGGTGCCGCTGGTGGAGCACCGGCGCTGCGGGATCGTCGTGGACGGCCAGCGCCAGCGCCTCGAGCACCGCGTTTTTGATGTAGCCCCCCGCCAGCTCGTAGCGCGAGGCCAGCGCCTGCAGGTCGACGTCGGCGGCCAGATGGGCCTGCTCGGGGAGCAGGCGGCGCCAGATGGCCTGCCGGGCCTGGGAATCCGGCTCGGGGAAGCAGACGCGAACCTGCATGCGGCGCTTGAGCGCCGGATCGAGCATCTCGGGCAGGTTGGTCGCCAGGACCACGATGCCCTCGTAGCGCTCCAACTCCTCGAGCATGAGGTTCATCAGCCCGTTGCCGTCGCGCCGATCCTTGAAGAGCAACTCGCACTCGTCGAAGAGCACGAGCGCATCCTGCAGGGCCGCCTCCCGGAAGATGCGCGGCAGCAGGTGGTCGGCCTCGTGGGTCATCGTCATGAAGGCCAGGACGTCCACGCGCAGGACCCGCTTGCCGAGCCGCGCGGCGATGGCGTGTGCGGTCAGCGTCTTGCCGGTCCCGGGTGGGCCGTAGAAGAGCATCCCCAGGCTCCGCCCGTACCGGATTCTCTCCTCGAAGCCCCACTCGCGCCGCACCTCCAGGTAGCGGTCATGGGCGCCCAGGATACGCGTGATCCGCGCCAGATCGCCTGGATCGAGCACCACGTCGTCGAAGGTCGCCCGCGGGTCCTCGAGCGACGAGAACTCCATGAAGTCGTCGTCGAGGCACTGGTCGCCGACCAGAAACTTGAACGTCCGCATGGGCAGCGTGATCGAGGCGGATAGGAGATCCTTGGGATCGACCAGGCGGTCGGGAACGTCGAGCTTGACCAGGCCGCTGCCGACCAAGGGGGCCCGCGCCCCGAACATGGACCGCCGCCGGATGCGCTCCTGGAAGGGCATCTCGAGGAAGAAGAAGACATCGTCGACGCACAGGTCGAACCACCGCGCCCCGCCGGCCTCCTGCAGGCGTCGCGACGTGCACAGGCAGGTGGCCAGGATGATCACGATGCGCGCCTCGGCATCCAGGTGATGCCGCTCGCACAGCAGATCCAGCGCCAGGGGCATGTTGGCGTCGCGGGTGGCCGCCAGGCGGCGGTCGACGCGGGTGCGCACCTGCTGCTCGGCCTCGCGCAGGGCCTTGATTTCCGCCGGCTTCGGTCGCCTTTCGCGGGGCTTGGCGGCTTCCTGGCGGATGCCCGCCTTGAGCTCCCGCCGGCGAAACGGCGAAGGCTCGTCGGCCGGGATCTCGTCGTGCTCAGCCTTCAATCGCGCCGCCCGCGCCACGGCCCACTCGAACTCCGCCTCGAGGTACTCGAGATCGGACTCGAACCGCTCGTTGCCCACAGCCTGGTCGGTCACGCTTTCCTCCCGTCGCATCGGTTTCTGGACTGTAGACGGACGAAACGCGATCGGAATTGCGGTTTGTGTAACCTGTCGGCCCAGTCGATCGTTTTCGCTGCAAGGGATGTGAAAGGAGCCCGGTCATGAGAGGACAACGCCAGGCGACCGGGAAGAAGGGTCTGGCCGAGCCATTGCGCCGGCTTTTCGCGCTGGCCGTCGCCCTGCTGGAAAGGCCGCGCCGGCGGGAAGAGCTTGCCCTGGTCGGCGTGGCCGACCCGCGCGACCCGTCCAGCGTCACGCGGGACATCAACGCCCTCCGCTCGCTGGGCTGGGAAATTCGCAGCCGGGGCGGCCGCCCCTACACCCTCTACACCGGGAATATCCCCCTGCTGGTGGACACCGGCGAGGCCAGAGCGCTGCTGCTGATGGCCGAACTGGCCGAGCAGGCGGGTTTTCCAGATCACGACGTCCTGCGGCGTCTAGTCGCCCGGATCCCCGCGCCGATTCGCTCCGGGGCCGCCGCCGACGGCCGGGTCCGGATTCACCCGTCCCTCGTGGGCTACCGGCCGCACGACGCCACGCTGCGGCTCATCCGGCAAAGCCTGGCGCGAGGCCGCCGGATGCGCCTGGTCTACGGCCACCCCTGGCACGACGAGTCCAGGACCTACCTGGTCGATGCCGCCGAGCTGAGCTGGATAGATGGGACCCTCATCCTCTTCGCGTTCTGCCCCGAGGCACCTGGCGCGCACGACGCGCAGAAGACCCGCGAGTTCCGGGTCGACCGGATCCTGGCGGTCCAACCGACGTCGCTCGCGTGCGAGCGGTCCTTCGCACCGAAGTTCTCCTTCACCTACCGGATCCTCCCGGGCCTCAGGCGCGCCTTCGGCGCTCCGGGCTCCCACCGGCTCCTGGCCGAGGCCGCCGACGGGACGCTGACGCTCCGCGGCGTCGCCAACACCGAGTTTCGCGCCCAGCGCTACCTGCTGGCATTCGGTCCCTACGCCGAGGCCGTCGCGCCGGAGAGCCTCCGCTCCCGCCTGGCCCGCGTCTCGGCCGAGACGGCGGAGATCTACCGGTCAGGGTGATCCAAACCGCCACCCGCGCTGGTGCCGTCGCCCGCTATGGTCGCCATGGTCGAAAGGAGGGCCCATGGTTCGGCAGGGCGACATTCTTCTGGTCCCGCAGGACGAATTACCCGAGGGCGCCACGGAACTGCCGATCGCGGCGGCCGAAGCGCTGATCCTCGCGGCCGGCGAGGCCACCGGCCACGCCCATACCGTGGCGACCGCGGGCAACCGCTACTGGCAGTTCGGGAGGGCGCGCTACCTCGAGATCGGCGTCGCGTCGGAAGTCACGCATCAAGAGCACGCGCCCGTCGCGTTCGCGACGGGGCTTTACCGCGTCGTGAGGCAGCGCTCTTACCAGCCCGCCGACGAGGCGGACCTGGATTGAGCGGCATTGACCCCGGGCCCCTTGGGCTGTGCGTGGAGCCCGCGGACCGCCCGCGGGCGGAGGCCGCCATCGCGGCGCTGTACCGCCGCGATGGCCTGCGCCCGCCGCGCTTCGTCTGGGCGGCCTCACCGCTGGCCGGGGCCTTTGCGGCCGCTCTCGAGGAAGCTTCCGGCATGAGCGGCGAGCGCCTGGAATGCATCGGGGGCGTCGAGGCCTGGGGCGATCGGCTGATGGCCGCCTCCGACTGCTGGCCCGAGGGCCTCGGCGAGAGCTACCAGGCGCTGGTCGATGGGTTGGTGGCCGGCCTCGAGGCCTGGCTGCAGGACGGCTTCTTCGGGACGCTGCTCGCCCAGTCCACGTCGAGCGGACGGCCCTCGGAGTCCGAACCGCTTCGCGACCGGATCCTGGGGTTGGCCCGCGGAGCGTTCCTGGGCCAGCACGTCGGGGACTGGGTGGTTCGCGCCTGGCGTCGCAGGCGGAGATTAGCCGGGCGGTTGCCCCTCGGTTCGCGGGCGCTGGAGGCGGTCGTCGAGGTCGCCGCCTCCGCCGGCTGGTGGTGGCCCTTCGAGGGCCTGGTCGTCATCTCGGACAGGCCGGCCCTGCTCCGAACGCTGGTCCTGCCTCGCAGGACGCGGACCTTCGGACTGCACGCGCTTGACGGCCCTGCTGCCCGATTCCGGGACGGGTGGTCGGTGTACGCCATCGAGAACCGGGTAGCGCCGCGGATCCTCGTCGAGGCGCCGACGGAGGCCACGCCTTCGGACTTGCTCGGGGCGCCGTTCTACCGGCAGGTCATGCACCTGGTCGCACGGTTCGGCGAGGACCGGTTCCTGGCCGAGGGGCGGCCGCTGATCCTCGACGCGGATCGCGACGCCGCCGGGATGCCCAGGCGACTGCTGCACTTCGCGGCCCCGGACTTCCGGGAGGGGGTCCTGGCGATCGTCGAGGTCGTGTGTCCGTCTACCGCCCGGCGGCACCTCCTGCGCGTGCCTCCGCGGGTGAGGACTTGCCACCAGGCCGTGGCGTGGACCTTCGGCCTGCTGCCCTCCGAGTACCGGCCAGGCGCCGAGGCCTGACGGCGGGCCGAGTGAAATAGCGCGAGCCGCTCGATCGTTTCCGCTTTGTAGTCGAGTTTCCAAGGAGATGCGCAGCGATGATCGAGTCCCTCAGGCCGAACCAGGTGTCCTTCGATGGCCGCCGTGGCTGGCGCACCGTGCTGCCGGGCGGCCGGCCGGTGGCGACGCCCGCCATCGCCGGCGGGCGCGTCTTCATCGGCGGGGGGTACGCGTCGCACGAGTTCTACTCGTTCGATGCCGTCACCGGCCAGCTGGCCTGGCAGATCGGCACGAAGGACGATGGCCCGACCGCCGCCATCGTGTCGGCCGGCCTCGTGGCGTTCAACACCGAGTCCTGCACGCTCTACGTCGTCGAGGCCGCGACCGGCCGGGTCGTCTGGGAGAGGTGGCTCGGCGATCCGCTCATGGCGCAGCCGGCCGCAGACGGTGAGCGGGTGTACATGGCGTATCCCGACCGGGAGCACCGCCATCAGCTCGCCTGCTTCGACCTGGCCTCGGGGGCGCCGCTCTGGACCACGCCTGTCGGCCACGACATCATCACGGCGCCCGTCCTGCACGAAGGGGCGCTGTACGTGAGCACGTACGACGGCCACGTCCACCACCTCGACGCGCTCACCGGCAGGCGCGTCTGGGCCGAGGATTTTCGCGCCACGAGCGCCCCATGGGTGGTCGGCGACCGGGTGCTGGTCAGCAAGCGCGCCGAGGGCGAGGCGGTTCCGGTGGAGGAAGTCCACGCCTATCACAGGCACACCGGGGAGCGCTCGGGCCGCCGGGCCTACGCCTCCGAGGAGGCGGCCTACCTCCGCACCAAGCGCGGCACGCTCGACGGGCAGCGCCTGGATGCGCTGGATGCGGCCGTCGGCTTCGCGCACGCTCCGGCGGCGGCGAAACTCAACTCGGTCGAGAGCCTGGTCGGCGAGTACCGCGTGTCGGGGAGCTGGCGCTACCAGGGCTCGCGGCCCGTGGTCGCCGGCGATCGCTGTTTCCTGATCGTGGGCGACGAGATTCGGTGCAACTCGGTCGCGACCGAGGAAGTCCTCTGGCATCGCCCGGCCCCGGCCGACGCGTCCGTCACGCGGCGTCTCTCGCCGCCGGCGCTGGCCAACGGCAAGCTGTTCTTCGCGCTGGCCGACGGGACGGTGCTCTGCCTCGACCAGGCCACCGGCGCGGATATCTGGTCCTGCAACGTGGGCGAGCCGCTGGAGTGGAGCCCGGCCGTGCACGGGGGCCGGGTGTACGTCGGGTCGGCAACCGGCAGCCTGATCTGCCTGGAAACCGGCGATCCGGCCGACACCGGCTGGCCCATGTGGGGCGGCGGGCCCGGGCACAACGGCTACGAGGCCGGGCGGGAGACGCCCGTCACCGAGGCCCGACTGGTCGTGGCGCCCTGAGCGCAGGACGGGCTTTCGTGGAGCGGGTCCCTGTAATCTGACAGCTACCGGCGCCGTTCGATCATTACGGCTACCTTCAGACCCGCCGGGCCTAATCAAGGAAACAAACGAACCATGATCCGGACACAGCCTCATTCGCCCGCCTCGCTGCTCCCGCTGCTTGGCCGGTACTGGGGTTACGAGTCGTACCTCCCCGACCAGGAGGAAGCCATCCAGGCCGTGCTGGACCGCCGGGACAGCCTGGTCGTCATGCCGACCGGCGGAGGGAAGTCGGTCGTCTTCCAGTTGCCCGCGGTGGCCGGCGAGGGCGTGGCTTTGGTCGTCTCGCCCCTCATCGCCCTGATGGAGGATCAGGTGCGGGCCCTGGCCGCGATGGGTATCCCGGCCGCGGCTCTCAACCACGCCAAGACCGGCGACGAGCGGCGAGCTATCGCCCGCGACGTGCGCGAGGGCCGCCTCAAGCTCGTCTACGTCTCACCCGAGGCGCTCCAGCCGCGCGGCGACCGCGACAGCACTTACCTGCTCGATCTCCTCGGGGACGCCACCTTGCGCTTCGTCGCCATAGACGAGGCGCATTGCATCAGCCAGTGGGGGCATGATTTCTGGCCCAGCTACCGGCAACTCGGCACCCTGCGGGACCGCTTCCCCGGAGTGCCGATCCACGCGTTCACCGCGACGGCGACCGAGAGGGTGCGCGGGGACATCGTCGCGTCGTTGCGCCTGCAAGACCCGTTTGTCCTGGTCGGGGACTTCGATCGCCCCAACCTCACCTACCGCATCCTGCCCAGGAGGGACACCTTCGCCGACGTTTGCGAGTTGCTGGCGCGCCACGCGGGCGAGGCCGGCATCATCTATTGCGGGACGCGCGACGAGGTGGACCAGCTTGGCGCCAGGCTGGCCGAGAAGGGCCACAGGGCGCTCGGCTACCACGCCGGCCTGACGCCGGAGCTTCGCAAGGAGCGCCAGGATTCGTTCATGGCGGGCGAGGCCGACATCATGGTGGCAACCGTGGCCTTCGGCATGGGCATCGATCGCCCGGACATCCGGTTCGTCGCCCATGCCGCGATGCCCCCTTGCGTCGAGAATTACTCGCAGGAGGCCGGCCGCGCCGGGCGCGATCGCCTCCCGGCCGAGTGCGTGCTGCTCTTCTCAGCTCAGGACCTGATGATGTGGAAGCGCCGGAAGGGCGAGCCACGGACCGCCTTTGACCACGAGGACCACGCCCGGCTGCAGGAGATGTTCCGGTTCGCGGCCTCGCTGACCTGCCGCCACCGCTTCCTCGTCCAGTACTTCGGGCAACCCTTCGACGCGCCCTCGTGCGGAGCGTGCGATGTCTGCCTGGGCGAACGCGAGGCCATGCCGGACTCGGCGCGAATGGCCAAGCTCCTGCTCGAAGGCGTGCGCCAGGTGCGGTTCTTCGGCGGGGCGCACGTGGCGGATGTCCTGCGAGGCGTGGCCAACGCCAAGGTCAAGGAGAGGAGCCACGACCAGTTGCCCTGCTACGGCTCGCTCCGCGGCCACGACCTCCGGGACATCCGCTCATGGCTCGACCAGTTGCTGGCGCAAGGCTTCCTCGCCCAGGGCGATCACGCGGTCCTGCGCCTGACGGACGCTGGCCGGGATCTTCTCGAGGACCGGGGCATGGTGCGCCTGAGCCAGCCCCCCAGGACCAAGGCCGGCAAGCCCCGGACGACGGCGGCCGCGCTGCAGCTCACCGCGCAGGAAGAAGCGCTCTTTTCCGAACTGCGGACCTGGAGGCTCCAGGAAGCCAAGCAGCGCAACTGGCCCGCCTACGTGGTCTTCGCTGACACGACCCTGATCGAGATCGCCCGCGCCCGCCCGACCAGTCTGCCGGCCCTCTCTCGGCTCAAGGGAGTCGGCGAGGCGAAGCTGGCCGAGTTCGGCGAATCGGTCCTCGCCTTCCTGGCCGAGGCGCTCCCCCGGCTCGGATTGACTTCCGGCGCGAGCCAGGCACCGGTGCCCTCCCGGCCCGCTCCGCCCGCGGGGCAACTCGCCCCCGGAATGGTTCGCCCGACCGCCCCGGGGCCCGGCGGGCCCCCGCTTCCCGGGCCGGGGCGCCCACTGTCCCCGCATTCCGGGCCGGCATCCTCGCCGACCCCGCCCTCCGGGCCCGCATCCTCGGCGACCCCGCCTTCCGGGCCGGCATCCTCGGCGACCCCGCCTTCCGGGCCCGCATCCTTGGCGACCCCGCCTTCCGAGCCGGCATCCTCGGCGACCCCGCCTTCCGGGCCGGCATCCTTGGCGACCCCGCCTTCCGAGCCGGCATCCTCGCGGCCGCCACCCGCCAAGGGCGACATCCCCGTTTCCGCCGAAACAGCAAGGGCCCGACTCTCGCCGGAAGGCCTCACGCAGACCGTCCAGGCGAGCCTGGATCTCTTCCGCGCCGGCCAGGCGCCCGAAGAAATCGCCGCATTGCGGGCCCTGACGGTCGAGACCGTCTACAGCCATCTGGGAACCGCCGTAGACAAGTGTCTCCTGGCTGCGGACGACGTGGTGCCGGCGGCCTGCTGGGCCCCGGTCGAGGAGGCGGTCGCGATCCTCGGTGGAGATCAACCACTCGGGGCGTTGCGAGCGCTGGTGCCGATGTCCGTCCCGTATGGCATCCTCAAGATAGTGCTCGACACCTGGAAGCGCCGTGGCCTGCCGCTAGCGGCCCGGGATCCCGAGGTTGTGGCCTCGCTCCAGTGGCTGGTAGACCTGGGCGCCACACCCGATTCCGAAGCGGCCGGCGACCTCGCGGACCGGTTTGACGATGCCGACCACCGCGTGCGGTCCCTGGCCCTCAATGCCTACGGGGCGATCGAAGGCGCGCCGCTCGAACCGGTGCTCGCCGTCCTGGATCGCGACCCGGTCCCCGTGGTCCGCCAGAGCGCCCTGCGGACGCTCGCCCGCCGCGGCGGCCCGGACCTGGTGCCAATCCTGGAGCGGATTGCCGCCGATCTCGGCGAAGATGCCGGCACGCGCACGGCCGCGACGGCCGCCATCGCGCGCCTCCGGAAAGCCGCCCGCTCGGGGGCGTCCTGATGTCGATCGGGCCCAAAGCGCCTCGGCCGACGCGCGAAAGACTGTGGTCTTTCAGGCGCACACAATGCCGAGTCCGACCAGCTGGCTTGCCGCGGCTCTCGCGGGCCGGCGATCCGCCGCCGGCATTCGCGCGCTACTCGAGCGGTCCCGCGCAATCGCTTGCGGGACGTTCTTTCCCGCCACAAGCGGGGCCTCGAACCGACCTTGGCGGGGTCGTTGGTGCCGAAATGGAGATCCGCGGCCAGGAACATCGAGCCCCTCACTGGAGTAGCTCATCCCCGATTACTTTTCTTGCAACCGGACGGATCCGGTCCAGGAGTAATGTCGCGCCCCGGGTACAGGGCCCGCAGCCCCCGCTTTCGCGGTAAGATCCCGCCCATGCCTGCCAGCAGCCAGCCCGAGGCCCTGCTCTCCGGCCCGCCGCCCCCGACCGGCGTGGTCACCCTGGTCTTCACCGACGTGCAGGGCTCGACCGTGCTGTGGGAACGGCAGCCGACCGCCATGCATGCCGCCCTGGGCATCCACAACCGCCTGCTGCGCGATTTGCTGGCCGAGCACGGCGGCTACGAGGTGAAGACCGAGGGCGACGCATTCATGGTCGCCTTCGCCGCGCCCGACGCCGCCGTCGCCTGGTGCCTGGCCGCCCAGGAGGCCCTGCTGGCGGCCGAGTGGCCCGCCGACCTGCTCTCGCAGCCCGACGCGGGCGAGGAGCGGGATCCGGCGGGCATGGCGCTCCGGCGCGGCCTGCGGGTGCGTATGGGCGTCCACGCCGGCGAACCGTTCTGCGTCCCTGATCCGCTCACCGGGCGCATGGACTACTTCGGCCCCATGGTCAACCGCGCCGCCCGGGTGGGCGGAGCGGCGCACGGCGGCCAGGTCGTCGTATCGGGCGGGGTCTGGGCCGCCCTCGGAGACGCCGCCCCTCCGCGCGCTGCAGCCCGGGATCTGGGCGAGCACCGGCTCAAGGGCCTGGACACGCCCGAGCGGCTTGTCCAGCTGCTCCCCGAAGGCCTGGCGGGGCGGACGTTCGAGCCACCCAAGTCGCAGGCCGGCCCCCGCGCCAACTTCAAGCCGGACACCACGAGCTTCGTGGGCCGGGAGCGCGACCTGGCGGCCATCCGGGAAGCATTCGCCGGGGGCGCGGCGCTGGTGACCCTGCTGGGCCCGGGCGGCACCGGCAAGACTCGCCTCTCGCGCCGCTACGGCGAGGTGCATCTGGGCGACCACCCCGGGGGCGTCTGGTTCTGCGATCTGACCGAGGCGCACGATCTCGACGGCGTCTGCGCCGCGGTGGGCCGGGCAATCGGCGTGCCGCTGTCGGCCGGACAGAGCACGGAAGACCAGGTGGAGCAACTGGGCAACGCCATCGCCGGGCATGGCAAAGCCCTGGTCATCCTCGACAACTTCGAGCAGGTCGTGGCCGACGGCCCGGCGTCGGTCGGGCTCTGGTTGGCGCAAGCGCCGGACGCCAGGTTCCTCGCGAGCTCGCGCGAAGTGCTCAGGCTCCCGGGCGAAGTTGTACTGGAACTCGCGCCGCTGGGCGTTCCGGGGCAAGGCGACCGGGTGGCCGACGCCGAAGCCGTGAAGCTCTTCGTCGACCGGGTCCGGGCGGTGCGGCGGGATTTTCTCCTCACCCCCGACGACGAGCCGACCGTCGCCGAGATCGTGCGGCAACTCGACGGCATCCCCCTGGCGATCGAACTGGCCGCCTCGCGCATGGGCGTCCTGAGCCCGGCCAAGCTGCTGGAGCGCCTGCCCCGCCGCTTCGACCTGCTGGCCTCGGGCAACCGCGGCGCGTCGGCCCGCCAGGCCACCCTCGGGGGATTGATCGACTGGTCCTGGCGACTGTTGCAGCCCTGGGAGCAGGCGGCACTGGGCCAGTGCGCGATCTTCCGCGGCGGCTTCACGCTCGAGGCGGCCGAGGCCGTGCTGGACCTCTCCGGTTTCCCCGAGGCGCCGTTCGCCCTCGACGTGCTCCAGGCCTTGCGGGACAAGTCGCTGCTGCGGGCCTACGAGCAGGGCGGGGATTTTCGGTTCGGGATGTACATCTCCATCCGCGAGTTCGCCGAGAGCCGCCTGGCCCACCCGACCGCGACTTACGATCGCCACGCGGCCTACTACCTGGCCGAGGGCGAGGCCTGGGCCGCCAGGCTCGAGGCCACCAACGACCTGCCCGCCCTCGCTTGCCTGCTGGCCGAGGCCGAGAATCTGCTCATCATCCACGACCGCGCCCTGGCGACCGCGCCGCTGACGCCCGAGGCGGCCGCCCGGGCGGCGCGGGTGGCGCTGGCGCTGGATCTGGTACTCAGGTTCCGCGGCTCCTCGCACACCCACCTGGAAATGCTCGATCGCGCCAAGGCCGCGGCCGATCAGGTCCCGCTCCCGGACGATCTGCTCGCGAGGCTACTGCTTGCGCGGGCCTGGGCGCTGTACTACCGGTCGCGCTTCGGCGAGCTCACGGTCGACGCCGTGCGCGCGCTGGATGTCGCGCGGCGCACGGGGGATCGGGACCAGGAGGGCCTGGCCCGCTTCGTCCTGGGCCTGTGCGAGCTCAAGAGCGGCAATCCCGAAGGCGGCATCGCGGGACTCGAGGCGGCCTTGGCCCTGGGCCGGGAGCTGGACAACGGCCAGATCATGGTCCCCGCGCTGCTATTCCTCGGCCAGTGGCAGGTCGAGAATGGCCGCCTCGCGGCGGCACGGGCCTGCTACGACGAGGCGCTCGTCCTGGCGCGGCGCTTCAAGATGCGCCGTTTCGAGTACATCGTCGTCATCAATTTCGGCATCCTCGCCTCGGACGAGGGCGACCTCGCCGAGGTGCGCCGCTGGCTGGACCTGGCCCGCGACGCCGTGGAGGCCATCGGCGACCGGTTCGCGGAGGGCCTGCTGAATGCCAACTTCGGGGATCTCGAACTCGAGGAGGGCGACCTGCAGGCGGCCTTGCGCTACTTCGAGGCCGCCGTGGCCCGTTTCCGGGACACCGGCAGCCTCCGCCAGGAGGGCTCCTTCCTGGGCCGCCTCGGCTACCTCCAGCAGGCCCTCGGCCGGCCGGAGGCCGCCGAACTGGCATTCGAACGCGCCGAGGCCCTCTTGACGAGCCTGAACGCGAAGGCGTTCCTCGGGGCCCTGGCGGTCTGGCGCGGCGACGCCGACCTGTCGGAAGCCGTGGCCATGGCGGATCGCTCCGACGAAATCAGGTTCGCGCTGCGGGTGGTCGGGAGGCGGTAGCTCGACCGCGCGATCGCACGGCCGATCGTGATCCGCGGCTGGCGCCCCGCCCCGCCGGGGGCAAAAAAGGAAGAAGACCCAGGAAGGACCTGGGTCTCATGGGACTTAGGACTTAGGATATAGGGACTTCGGGGTTTACCGTCGATAAACTTTATCGCTTGAGCTGGATCAGCTCCTGTAGCAGCTCGTCCGAGGTGGTGATGATGCGGGTGTTGGCCTGGAACCCGCGCTGCGTGATGATGAGGTCGGAGAACGACCCGGCGAGGTCGACGTTGGACATCTCGAGGTTGCCCGACGAAACGGTGCCGCGGCCACCCGTGCCGGCCACGCCGATCTGCGGTTCGCCCGAGTTGTTGCCTGGCCGGAACATGTTGGCGCCCAGCGACGTGAGGCCCTGCGGGTTCGTGAACGTGGCCGTGGCGACCTGCGCTATCTTGCGCATCTGCCCGTTCGTGAACACGCCGGTGATGATCCCTTCGTCGTCGATGCTGTAGCCCTGGAGCGTTCCCGACGAGAAACCGTTCTGGTCGTTGACCAGCGCGGTGCTGGACGTCGTGAACTGCGTCAACCCCGTGATCTCGCCGCGGATCCCCGCGTCGAAGCTAATGTTTGAATCGGCAGATCCATTGAGATACTTGAGCTTCAAAGTCTGCAAATTCGACTCGACGAGGAGGCCCGCGTTGTCGAAGCTCACGGTGCCGAGTTCGATGGGAAGCGGCCCGCCGCCGGCGGGCGGATTGGCGGACGTGTCGTTCTTGATGGCCGTGTCCGCGTGGGCGAAGGACACGCGCCAGCGCGTGGGAGCGCCGGCCGTGGCCTTGTTCTTGTCCTGCTCGTCGAGGTCGCGGGAGAAGATCAGGTTCCCCGCGTGGCCATTGCCGAGCGAATCGAAGAAGTTGACGGTCATGGTGTAGCTGCCGGCCGCGACCTGGCCCGCGGCGCCCACCGGCAACTGCTGCCCGGATGGCGCGGCCAGGCCGATGCGCGAGGCCTGCACGTCGGGCCGGAGCACCAGCTGGCTGGGCACGACCGGGATGTCGATGGGATTCGCGCCGTTTGTCGGCTTGAAGGCCAGCTTGAGGTTCTGGAGCGTGTTGGAGATCAGCTTGCCCGAGGTGTCGAAGGTGATGGTTCCCATTTCCTGCGACGTCGCGCCCTCGATCTTGCCGGCGTCGGCCGAGTCGACGTCGAACTTCACGCTCCACGCCGCCGTGCCCTTGATGGGCGAGATGGTCAGGAGGCCCTTGACCAGTTCGTTCTTGGACGTCGTCAGCTTGACCTGCACGGTCGTGGCGGTCGGATCGACCGCCGGGTCGGACGATCCCTTGAGCACGCCGTCGAGGATCAGATCCTGCACGTCGGACTTCAGGTTGCCCTTGAGCTTCACCTCGGAGGTCGCGTTGGGCTGGAGGTTCAGGCCCCTGGCGACCTTGATGTCGCCGGGCGGCGCCGTCGTGTCCAGCTTGCCGTCCACGGCCTGCCAGCCCTGGACCTTCATGCCGTTGGCTGGCCGCACGAACGTGCCCGACCGGTCGAAGTCGAAGCCGCCGTCACGGGTGTAGTAGGTGCCCGTGCCGTCCTTGACCAGGAAATAGCCCTCTCCCTGCATTCCCAGGTCGGTGTTCTTCCCCGTGTACTGCAAGGCGCCCTGCGTCAGCATGGAGCTGATGGCGCCGATGTTCACCCCAAGGCCCACCTGTTGCTGGTTCGTGCCGCCCCGCAAGCCGGTCGGGAGCGTGCCCTCCCGGATGATCTGCGACACGAGAGTCTGGAACTCGACGCGTTGCTGCTTGAAGCCGTTGGTGTTGACGTTGGCGATGTTGTTGCCGATCACGTCGATCCGGGTCTGGTGGCTCTTGAGTCCCGTGACCCCAGAGTTGAAAGACCTCATCATACTGGCGCTAGTTCCCCTCCCTCACCGGGATGCTTCGGTCCCGGTCGCTGGGCCTCCCCGCGGGGGTCCGGCCCTGTCACTCCGCAGCGGCCACCACCAAGCAGCCCTGCCAATCCGTACCGGCCGCTGCGAACGGCCGCTCCCGCGGCCCCGGTCAGGGGCCCCGGCGAGTTAACCCATGAAAACCTTCCTCCTTCAAATCAGCCGATCACGGCCGAATCGATGTTGGTGAAGACGTTTTCCTTGATGTTCTGGCCGTCCACGGCCGTGATCACGGTCCGGTTGCGCACGGACACGATGAAGGCCACGTCCTCCATCAGCACTAGCGATTCGCGGGCGCCCTTGGCGGCCGCCTTGTCGATCAGGGAATTGAGCCGCTCCTGGCGGGTCTGATCCCAGGGGATGTTGCGGCTCTTGAGCCGATTCTGCGCGTGGGTCGAGAGCTTGACCTCCCGGCCCTTCTGCTCGAGGACCTCGCCGAACGTCGGGCCGGCTTGCGGGCCGACGCTGATCGGCGGCCGCGGACCGGCCGGCCCGATGGGGCCGACGGCCGGCGGCGTGGCCGACATCGAGGAGAAATCGTCGATCGTCATTGCAGCGCCGAGAACCCTTCAGGGAGCTGGAAAGACGGCGGCACGAACCTGGCGGCCTGCTGCGCCGCGGCGGCCAGCGCCATGTTCGACTCGGTCTCGTTCTGGAACGACTGGACCTCCTCGGGAGTCATCCCCACCTGCAGCACCTTCTCGAGGTCGAAGGCCTTGTCGGTGAACGTGTTGCCCTGGTAGTCGACGCCCTTGAGCACCACCTTCACGTCGCCGCCTTCCAGGCGCACCTGCTGCACCGTGCCCATGGCCCGCTGCGTCATCGACGGGCCCGCCGTGACCACCTTGCCGATGAGGTTGGAGGCCTGGGCTAGCGTCTGCAGCGCCGACGTGTCGGCCACGGTCTTGTTGAACGAGTCGAAGTTCTTGTTGAGCATCTGCATCTGGTTGAGGCTGCTGAACTGCGCCATCTGGGCGATGAACTGCGTGTCCTCCACCGGCTTGAGCGGATCCTGCGCCTTGAGCTGAGTGGTCAGGAGCTTGAGGAACTCGTCCTGGCCCAGCGTCTGGCCCCGCCCGGCCCGCGCCTTGGCGTTCGCCGACGTGGGCTGGGCTCCCGTCATGTTGAGCGCGGACGAGATCGCTTCGGTACTCGGCATTTGACCTCCCTACGCTCTTACGTCCAGCGCCGTCACCCGTTCGACGGCGCCATCCCCCTGCGGGTCGGCCACCTGACCGACCTCGGCCCTGTCACTTCCACCCTGGAATAGAGACCGGTAAGTCTCCGGCAGCGCCCAGGAACCGTCCTGGCCGCGGGATTGCGGATCGGCCTGGCCCTGCCACTGGCCGCTTGAAGCCCACTCGTCGGCATCGGGCCGCTGATGGTCGTAAGAGCCCGCGACGCTCACCTCGAGCTTCTCGATCTTGATGCCCTGCTCGGCGAGGCTGGCGCGCATGATCTCGAGTTGCTGCGCCACGGCCTCGCGGACCTGCGGGTTGTCGACGCGGACCATCGCGTTGATGGACCCGTCGATCAGGGTCAGCCGCACGTGCACCTCGCCCAGGTGCTCCGGCTGGAGGATGAGCTTCACCGACGGCGCGCCGCCCTTGGCGTACGCCTCGAAATGCTCGACCATGGCCGATCCCAGGGGGCCCGCGCCCTGCTGGATGTTCACGGTCTTGGCGTCGCTCGCATGGGCCGGCCCCGCCCCGGCGGCCGCCGGGGCCGCCGTGGGTTCGGTCGGTTTGGCGGCGGCCGGATCGGCCTTGGCGGGCGCGCCTTCCGGCGGTTCCGCGTCGCGCAGGCCGGCGTCGGCGAGATTCGCGCCGCCCTCGCCGCTCGGGGCGCCCTGCTTCTCGCCGGCCGCGTGCCCCTCGTCGCCGAGGTTGAGATCCGCCAGTTCCACTGCGGGGAAGCCGGTCCCGGGGCCCTGGGCTGGTGATCCGGGCTTTTCAGCGCCGTCCGTCACTTGCACCTGGGTGATCGACCCTTTGTCGGGCCCCGGGATCTGGCCTCCGCTACCGGGAGGCTCCCCTGGTCGGCCTCCCGGACCCGCACCCGGGGATTGCCACGTCAGCCGCTCCTCTTCGTTGGGGGTTGCCGGCCCCGCGGCCCCTGCCGCCGCGTTTCCGGCTCCGGCCGCCTGCTCGTCCGCGGCGCCGGCGCTCACCGGCACCGGGCCGCTCGCGGCGGCACCCACCCCGTTCCCGGGTTCCTCCACCATGCCAACGGGCGTGGCCGCGGGATTGACCGCGGCCACGGCCAGACCGGTCTGCGCTCCGTCCAGCGCTTCGCCGGCCCTGGGTTTCTGACCCATGAGACTCTTGTCGGCAGCCTGTTCGGCAGCGGCCTTGCGGAGCAGCTCGGCGAACTGCTTGGCAACTTTGCCGGCCTTGCTCGCCGAGGCGTGGCCGCGGTCCTGGGAGAGATACCCCGTCTTGCGGCCGCCCGACAGCTTCGCCGGCGCCGCGACAAGCGGCGACGCAAGCGACACGGGCGTGCCCGACTGGGTCAATTCTCCCTCCCCGAATGGCGCCCGCGGCAAAGGGGCGCGTGTGGACCAAGGTTACAATCGGATTGCGGGTACGCGTTCCGCAGGGTGTTATGTCCCCGAACGCTCGATCCCTAGAATCTTGCGGGCATGCGCCTGGGTGGCCAGTTCGTCGATCAGCTTGGCGTCGGCCGCGTCGAGTTCCTTGAGGTACTCGAGGTGCTGGTTCTCCCTGAGCCGATCCAGGACTTCCCGCTCCTGGCGGGCGAGCACCAGTTCCTGGCGGGCGGCTTCCTCGGCCTGCCGCTGGCGTTCCAGGTGGCGCCGGCGCTCCACCTCCTTGGCCTGCAGGGCCGAAAGGTAGCGCACGTGCTCTTCCAGATCCATGGCCGTGAACCGGCCCGAATGTTGCAATTCGGCGCGCTTGCGGTTGAGGTCGGTTTGCGCGTCCAGCACGGCCTGCAGGGCGGCTTCGGCCTCCTGCCGCATGAGCACCGCCCGCCCGAGCGCGCCGGCCTTTTCGTCCTCCACCTGCTTGCGGTGCTTGAGGACGGCCTCCAGGCGGAACTTGAATCTTTTCGGCATTCGGCGGCCTACTACTCGGCGACCCGCAGCGGCCGCTCCGGCCGGGCGGTCGCGGTCGCCGAGCCTGGCCGCGCACGGCGGCCCCGCGAGACCGCCCCGAGCAGGCGCCCCCTCACTGATCCACCAGGTACGCCAGCCCCGCCAGCGCTTCGTCGTAGCTCGACGCCTCGGTGAATTTCTGCCGCAGGAACCGGTCGATCGGCTCCTTGAGCGTGATCGCCCGGTCGATCGCCGGGTTCGAGCCGTGGGCGTAGGCGCCGATGTTGATGAGATCCCGGGCGTCGCGGTAGGTCGCCATGACCTCGCGCAACCGCCCTGCGCGGCTCTGGTGATCCTCGGCCGTGATCTCGGGCGCGACGCGCGAGATGCTGTTCAGCACGTCGATCGCCGGGTAATGGTTCATCGCCGCCAGATCGCGCGACAGGATGATGTGGCCGTCGAGGATGCCGCGCACCGCGTCGGAGATTGGCTCGTTGAAGTCGTCGGCGTCGACGAGCACGGTGTACAGGCCGGTGATCGACCCCTCGGGGCCCATGCCGGCCCGCTCCAGCAGGCGTGGCAAGAGCGCGAAGACGCTGGGTGTGTAGCCTTTCGTGGCGGGCGGTTCGCCGGTCGCCAGGCCGACCTCGCGCTGCGCCATCGCGAAGCGGGTCACCGAGTCCATCATGAGCATGACGCTCGCGCCCATGTCGCGGAACGACTCGGCGATGGCGGTCGCCACGAATGCCCCCTTGAGGCGCACCAGGGCCGGCGTGTCGCTGGTGGCCACCACGACCACGCTGCGGGCCAGACCTTCGGGGCCCAGATCTTTCTCGATGAACTCGCGGACCTCGCGGCCTCGCTCGCCGATCAGGCCGATGACGTTGATGTCCGCCCGGGCGTTGCGGGCGATCATGCCCAGCAGCGTCGACTTCCCGACGCCCGACCCGGCGAAGATGCCCAGGCGCTGCCCGATACCGACCGTCAGGAGCGAGTCGATGCAGCGCACGCCCATCGGGATGGGCCGGTCGATGCGGCGGCGGTGCAGGGGGTTGGGGGGCGCGCGGTCGATGGGGACGCGAAACCTGGTCCCCAGCGGCCCCCGGCCGTCGATGGGATTGCCCAGGCCATCGAGGATGCGGCTCTGCAACTCGAGTCCGACCGGCACCTGGAACGGCCGGCCGGTGCCTATCACCCGCGAGCCGGGCTTGATGCCGCCCATCGGCCCCAGCGGCATCAGCAGCAGGCGGTCGGCGCGGAAGCCCACGACTTCGGCCAGGATGGGCGGTTCGCCGTCCGGGACGATGCGGCAGACCTCGCCCATCTTCGCCGGCGGGCCATGCGATTCGATGACCAGGCCGACGACCTGGGCGATGCGGCCTTCGAACCGGACGGGATCGAGGGCTTCGAGCTTCTTCTCGTAGGCCGGGAAATCGACAATCGGCGAGGTCATAGGCCGGGCATCTCGAAGTCCTGGCTCCGGCCCGGGTCCGGCATGCCGCCTGCGGCACCGGGGGACTCCGGGTCGAGCGCGCCCGGGGGCATCGGGGCCCCGCCGGCGGCACCGGAGGGATCCGGGTAGAGCGCGCCCGGGGGCACCGGGGGCCCGCCGGCGGCACCGGGGGGATCCGCCTCGCGCGCGCCCGAGGGCGCAG
>Ga0194120_10001611_pt1 | contig 40615 bp, 30 predicted proteins | sample TA2MahCa65mmetaG_FD_148642 | JGI IMG/M metagenome (GOLD analysis project Ga0194120, IMG submission 148642) | Freshwater microbial communities from Lake Tanganyika, Tanzania - TA2015019 Mahale Deep Cast 65m | ecosystem: Environmental > Aquatic > Freshwater > Lake | place: Tanzania: Lake...
TGCTTCAGGCGGCGCGACCGTCGATCGGTTTCGCACTGGCTCGGGACGTGGGCGTCATCCGTCAGCTCCTGCCGGAAATGGAGCCGCTCTACGACTGCCCGCAAGACGCGGAGTGGCACCCCGAGGGTAACGTGTGGGTCCACACGCTGATGGTGATCGACCAGGCCCGGGCGCTCAACGGCGATCTCGATCGAGCTCGCCTGGCCACGGTCATGCTCGGCGCCGTCTGTCACGATCTCGGCAAGCCGGCCACCACCGCCGTCATTGACGGCCGCATCAAGTCCCCGAGTCACGAAGCGATGGGCGTCGAGCCTGCGACGGCCATCCTCGATCGCCTGAACATCAACACGCTCGACGGCTTCGACGTGCGCACACAGGTCCTGGGATTGGTCACCGAGCACCTGCGCCCGGTGGCGTTCTATAAGACCAGGGACACCGTCCGCGATGGCGCGTTCCGGCGGCTGGCCGCCAAGGTCGATCTCGAGCTGCTGGTACGCTTCGCACGCGCCGACTGCCGCGGCCGTGCCGGCACATTCGACTGCTCAGGGATCGAATGGTTTTTCGAGCGCGCCAGGTCGCTCGGCGTCGAGCACAAGCCGCCGGCGCCGATCCTGCTCGGCCGGCACCTGCTCGATCTGGGCGTGCCGCCAGGGCCGGGGATGGGCGAGATTCTGAAGGAGATCTACGAATTGCAATTGGATGGCGGCGTCACGACGCTCGATGAGGCGATTGCGGCCGCGCGCAGTCGCGTCTAACTGGCAATGTAGTTCGCGAACGCCTCCGGCGCTACGTTGCCGCCGCTCACGACGGCGACCACCGGCCCCCTGCCGGCATCAGTGTGACCGAGCCCACGCATGAACGCCGCAGTGGTCACGGCGCCACTGGGCTCGGCGACCAGGCGGGCGTAGCGGAACAGCCACGCCACCGCGCGGGCAATCGCCGCCTCGTCTACCATCACGACTTCATCGACAAACTTCTGGAGATGCGCAAACGTGATGTTGCCGGGACGCAGGTTCATCAACCCGTCGGCAATGCTCGCCGACGATGGCAACGTGACTGGCTGGCCAGCTGCGAGCGACTTCGTCATCTTCGGCGCCCCAACCGGCTCCACGGCGACGATCCGTACTGACGGCTTCGACTGCTTGATCGCCGCCGCCACGCCCGAGGCCATCCCGCCGCCGCCGGCCGGTACGATCACGGTCGCCACGTCGGGACACTGCTCAAGGATCTCCAAGCCCATGGTGCCCTGGCCGGCGACGATCTGCCGGTGATCGAACGGCGGCACCATCGTCAGGCCGCGCTCGTTGGCTTCCTGTTCGGCGCGCTGCTGTCGATCGAGCGATGTGGTGCCGGCCATGATCACTTCAGCACCGTACGACTTGCACCCCTCCACCTTCACCGCCGGCGCCGTGGTCGGCATGACGATCACGGCGGGCGCGCCAACGGTCTTCGCCGCCAGCGCCACCGCCTGGCCATGGTTGCCCGACGAATAAGTGATGACGCCGCGCGCGCGGCCCTCTGTGGGAAGCTGCGCGATCATGTTGAAGGCGCCGCGAATCTTGAACGCGCCCATCGGCTGCAAGTTCTCACACTTCAGCCACAGCGGCCCGGGCACCTGCAGCACGGGGGTGTAAACCACCGCGGACCTGATGCGCTCGCGCGCGGCCCTGATCTCTTCGAGCGTGACGAACGGTTCCACGCTACTTCTTTCTGACCTCTCCGAACTGATCGCCGGCATGGTAAGCCGGCAGGCCGGGCTGCTGCGAGATGCGCCAGCCGAGTTGCGCCAGCACCTTCATGTCGTTGACGCCGCCGCTGAAGTCCCACGACGGATCGTATTCATCACTGGGTTGGTGATAGTCGGTGCTGTTGTAGGCCTCCTGCTTCTTCAGCAGCTCGGCCGCGTTTGGCCCCGTGAACTGTTTCGGCTCGTTGTACGAGATGGCCGGGACGCCGACCTTGGCGAAGGCGAAGTGGTCGGAGCGGAAGAAGTAACCGCGCTCCGGATGCGTATCGCCCACCAGCACACGACCGCGTTCCTTCAGAATCGCTTCAACCATGGGGCCAATCGAGGAACGCTCGGAACCCAGCTGCACCATGTCCGTGGTTGGCCCCAGGTAATTCACGCCATCGATGTTGATGTTGGCGGCGATCTTGTCGACCGGCACCGGCGGGTTGGCGGCCATGAACCCCGCGCCCAGCAGGCCCGACTCCTCGGCCGTGACCAACGCGAAGTAGATCGAGCGAGCCGGCTTCTCCGGCGACCTCGCCAACGCCTTCGCGATCTCGAGCACACCGGCGCATCCGGTGGCGTTGTCGTAGGCGCCGTTGTAAATGCGATCGGCATCGGGCGGATCGTTCGGCCGGAGCTCGCGCACCCCGAAGGCATCCCAGTGGGCCGAGTAGATCACGGCCTCGGACGGATTCGTCGCCCCCCTGATCACGCCGATCACATTCGCCGCTGTCTTACGCGTCGCCTGCTGCTGCAGGGTCGCCGCCGCGCGAATGCTCAGCGTGACGGCCTTGAAGCCGCGCCGGCTGGCCGCGGCCCGCAGCGCCTCCAGATCGCGTCCGCCGCGGCGAACGAGATCGAGCGCCGCACTGTTGCTGATCCAGGCCTTGATGCCGAGCGCGGGCTCACCGGCCTGCGGCGGCAGCGAATACTGGGTGCCGGTCCATGATGACTGCACCACCTGCCACGGGTAGGTGGCCGATGCATCGGTGTGGATCAACAGCGCGCCGGCCGCGCCCTGTCGTGCGGCCTCTTCGAACTTGTAGGTCCACCGGCCGTAGTAGGTCAGCGCGTTGCCGCCGAACAGCGTTGGCTCGTCGGCCGGAGCGGGAGGATCGTTCACCATGATCATCACCCACTTGCCGCGCACGTTCGCGCCCTCGTAGTCGTTCCACTTCAATTCCGGCGCGTTGATGCCGTAGCCGACAAACACCACGTCGCCCTGCACCTGGACGCGCGGACGATCGAGACCGGAAAACGCCACCACATCCTGGAAGTAGCGATACGTGTTGCCAGGCACGCTGACTACGAAGTTGCGCTCGACGACCGATTCAACGATCGGGACCTGCTGAAAATAACTGCCGTCGGGCGCGCCCGGGGCGATGCCGAGATCGCTCAGTTGCTTCGCCAGGTACTCCTGGGTCTTCTGGCCGCCCGGCGTGGCCGGCGCGCGTCCTTCGAATTCGTCGGATGCAAGCACCTTGACGTGGTTGGTGAACGACTCGGCCGTGATCTGGTCTTCAGCGGGAGAAGGCGGTGGAGGCGGAGGCGGTGCTGAGCAGCCGATTGCCAGGACAACAAGGAGCAGCCATGCCGATGTGCGCATGACACCAGTATAGGTGACTGTCCGCCGATCACTCCCGCTGGGCGTTGCGGAACTCCTCGACGAGCCGCGGCACGCTGTTGATGACGCCGGTCTGGGTCGGCGTCCATCCGAGCGCGCGCGCCTTGGGACTGCGCACCCTCTGATCCAACGCCAGCGCGTCGGCGTAGGTCCCCAGCTTCTTGCGGGCTTCGGTCAACGGCACGTTGCGGATGTCCGGCCGTTGCGGCAAATGGGCCGCAACCGCCTCGGCAATGTCCATGACCCGCTCGTCGGCTTCGTCGGTGGCGTGAATCACGCCCGCCGCCATCGGCGATTCGAGCATGCGCACGTACAGCTCGCCCAAATCGCGGTCGTAGACGCACGGCCACCGGTTCTTGCCGGGGCCGACCACGCGGATCAAGCCATTCAACGCGTCCTTGATCAGGTCGGCAATGATGCCGCGACCGCCACCGTAGACAATGCCGGGGCGAACCACCACCGTGCGCAACGAGGCGGAGAATGCCGACAGCACCATCTCTTCGTGCTTTGGCCGCCACTCGACATGCGGCGGAGGATCCAGCGGCGAATCTTCCTCCGCGGCCTTCAGGCTTCGGCCGAGGACCCAGACGCCGGAGGTGTAAACGAACACGCGAGGCTTGCCGTCGGCCTGACTTGCCTGGGTCATGGCGCTCAGGATGGTCTCGAGCGCCTGCGTTTCCTTGGCCACGCCGCGAGGCGATGCCTCGAACGCCGCGTGCACTACGGCGTCGGCGGCCTTCACCGGCTCGCCGTACGTCTTCGGCATGCCGAGTTCGCCAATGATCGGCGCGGCGCCCTTGGCCGCCAGCTTCTCGGCCTTCTCCGGGTCGCGCGCCAGCGCCGTGACCGGGTGGCCACCCTTGATCATCGCGTCGAGCACGGCCGACCCGATGATGCCGGTGGCGCCCGTTAGAAACACCTGCATACAGTCCGAGTTTCTATTGTATCGAGTCGGACGAGGGACGTGGGAAGGGAGAAGGGAGAAGGGAGAAGGGAGACGTAATATCTGTCTGTGACGACGCTCATCGACGTTTTCCGAACGTTGGAAAAGCGGCGTGGCGAGTTTCTGGTCTACGACGACGGCTTTCGCGTGCGGAGATACAGCTACGCAGACCTCACGCGCGCCGCTCGCGGCTTTGCTCGGCGCCTCGCCGCGCACGGTGTCTCGAAAGGCGACAAGGTCGTGCTCTGGGGCGAGAACCGTCCAGAGTGGATCGCCTGCTATTGGGGCCTTCAACTGATCGGCGCAATCGCCGTCCCGATCGACTACCGCTCGTCACAGGATTTTGCCGCGCGCGTCCGCGACATCGTCAGTGCCCGGCTGGTCCTTTCGGGGGATGACGTCAGCCTGGAGGGAGTGGAGACCAGGGCCGTAGACGGCACAGAACGCCCGGAGTGGAAGTTCGCCGATCTCGACTGGTCGGCGGATGGGCCAATCCCGGATGTGGCGATCGATCGTGACGACGTCGCGCAGATCGTCTTCACGTCGGGCGCCACCGCCGACCCGAAGGGGGTTGTGATTCGCCATCGCAACGTCCTGGCGAACGTCGTCCCGGTGGCCCGAGAGATCGACCAGTACAAGCAGTACCTCCGGCCGTTTCACCCGATCCGCTTCCTGAACCTGCTGCCGCTCAGTCACATGTTCGGCCAGTCCATGACCACGACGATCCCGCCGCTGATCGGCGGCACGGTGGTGTTCATGCGGAGCTTCAGCCCGCACGACATCGTGCGATGCGTACGGGAGTGGCGAATCTCGGTGATCGTCTGCGTGCCCAAGCTCCTCGAGGTGCTGCAGGAGCACGCCTTACGAATCGACCCGGCGGCCGCGGAGCCTGAGCCGGGATTGTCGATTCCGGTCCGGTGGTGGCGCTACCGGAAGATCCATCGCCTGTTCGGCCTGAAGTTCTGGGCGTTCATCGTCGGCGCCGCGCCGCTCGGCCCGGCGCTCGAGGACTTCTGGAAGCGGCTGGGATTCGTCGTCATCCAGGGCTACGGGCTGACGGAAACCGCGCCGATCGTCACCATGAATCATCCGTTCAAGACCAACACCGGATCGGTCGGCACGCCGATCGCCGGCGTCGAGGTGAGGATCGCGGACGACGGGGAGATTCTCGTGCGCGGCGAGAACGTGACAACGGGGTATTACGAGTCCGCCGCCGCCGGCTCCGCCAGCTTCGGCGAGACAACCGGCCGTTTGATCGACGAGGCCGGTTGGCTTCATACCGGCGACATCGGCGAGATGGATACCCAGGGCCGGTTGTTCATTCGTGGCCGCAAGAAGGAAATGATTGTGACACCGGAAGGGCTCAACGTCTTTCCGGATGATGTCGAGCGGCCCTTGAATGCGCAGCCGGGCGTCATTGAGTCAGCTGTCGTCCCGGCCAGGGCCGCAGATGGCCCAGTGGGCTCGGAACGGGTTCACGCCGTGCTTCGACTTGATGCGGGAGGTGACGCCGAGACCCTCGTTCGGCAGGCCAATGCTCAGCTTGCCGATCACCAGCGCGTTCGCAGCTTCTCGATTTGGACGGACGGGCCGCTGCCGCGGACCCAAGGAACACGGAAGCTCAAGCGTTCGGCCATCAAGGCGTGGGTCGGTGCCGGCTCGACCGGCGCCACGAGCGCCGCGGCCGGCGACCCGCTTCACACGCTGGTCGCGAAGTTTGCCGGCGCACGGCGGCTCGAGGGCAGCACGTCAATCGAAGGTCTTGGCTTGAGCTCGCTCGAGCGCGTCGAACTGATGGTGGCGCTCGAGGATCAGTTCCAGACGCGCATCGACGAGACCAGGTTTGCCGGTGCGAAGACGCTCGACGACCTGCGCACGGTGGTTGCGGAAGCGCCGCAGTCGGCGGAGGTCGTCGAACCGTTCGACTTCCCGTCGTGGAACCGCGCGTGGCCGGTGCGCATCATCCGCCGCCTCTCCCTCGCCACCTGGATCCTGCCGATCGCGCGCCTCTTCGTGCGGGTCAGGGTGCGCGGACTCGAGCACCTCACCGGCATCACTGAGCCGGTGGTATTCGCGTCGAATCACCAGAGCCACCTGGACGTCCCGGCAATCCTCTCGGCGCTGCCGGGCCACTGGCGTGCCCGCATCGCGCCGGCGGCGCGGAAGGAGTTCTTCAAGCCGCACTTCTTCCCCGCCGACTTCTCGACGAGGCGGGTCATCACCAGTCGGCTCAGCTATTACGCGTCGGCGTTCTTCTTCAACACCTTCCCGATTCCGCAACACGAGACAGGCGCGCGACAAACGCTGCGCTACATCGGTGAGGTGGCCGGCGCGGGATTCTCGGTGCTGATGTTTCCTGAAGGAGTACGGTCGGCCAGCGGCGACATCAAACCATTCATGCCGGGCATCGGCATGATTGGCTCCCGGCTGGGCCTGCCGGTGGTCCCAGTCCGGCTGCATGGCGTGGACCGGGTGCTGCGCACGGGCTCGATGAGGCCAAGACCGGGTCCGGTTTCCGTCAGCTTCGGGCCGCCCATTCGTTTGTCTGGCGACAATTACGTGGCTCTCGCCCGGCAAGTCCAGCAAGCGGTACAAAGTTTGCTCAACCTGCCCGCAAAGTGACAGAATCGAAAGGTTGTCAGGTAGTCAGGTGGTCGGGCCGTCGGGTCGTCGGGCAGTCAGGAATTCTCCTGGCACGACACCAGGCAGCCTGACGGCCCGACGGCCCGACGGCCCGACCACCTGAATGAGCAAAGACGACCTGATTGACATGCAAGGCACCGTCGTCGCGGTGCACAGCGGCGGCCTGTATCGCGTGCAGGTAGATGCCGGACACGAAGTTCTCGCGCAGCTGAGCGGCCGCATGCGGCGATTCCGCATCAAAGTGGTTCCCGGTGACCGGGTGACGGTCGGCATCTCGCCCTACGATCCGCAGCGCGGCATCATCACCTTCCGGGCCCGGTAACACGGTCCGGTTCGAAAGACATTGAACGGACAACCCACATCGTCGCGCCGGCCGCCCCGGCGCCGTCCGGGTGGCCGCGGCGGTCGCCGCGGACCCGCGAAATCGTTCTCGCCCCGGCCGTCGGCACCACCGCCCGACCTGCCGTGGCAGGTCGTCGACGTGGACGCGGCGGCGATGGCGTTCGACTCGATGGGATTCGACTCGCGTCTCGAGTCGGGCTTTCATTCACTTGGCTATGAAGGGACGCGCCCGGTGCAGGGCGCGGTCATCCCGCTCGCGCTCGAAGGCCACGACGTGGTGGCGTGCGCCGAGACCGGCACCGGCAAGACGCTGGCGTTTGCGGCGCCAATCATCGAGCGGCTGCTGAGCGAGACACCGGGCTACGGCGATCCGGCGCGCGAGCACTACACGCGCGCGCTGATCCTGGCGCCGACGCGCGAGCTGGCGGTGCAGATCGAAGATTCGCTGGTGGGACTGACGTATCACACGCCGGTCACCTCGGCGGCGGTGTTCGGCGGCGTCGAAATGGGGCCGCAGGAGCGCGCGTTGCAGGCCGGCGTCGACATCGTGGTCGCCACGCCGGGCCGGCTGATGGATCACATGCGGCACAGCAACACCGACTTCGTGCGGGTGCAGATGCTGGTGCTGGACGAAGCCGACCGCATGATGGATATGGGCTTCTGGCCCGACGTGCAGAAGATCATGTCGGCGCTGCCGCCGGATCGGCAGACACTGTTGTTCTCCGCGACGCTGCCCGGCGAGATCCAGCGCATGGCGACCGAGATGTTGAAGTCGCCGCGCTACGTGCAGGTCGGCACGCGCGGCGCCGCGGCACGCACCATCGATCACCAGATGGTGCAGGTCGAGAACGGCCAGAAGATCGACTGGCTGGCGACGTTCGCCAAGCGCGAGTCGGATGGGCCGGTGCTGGTGTTCGTGCGCCGGAAGATCGACGCCGATCGCGTCACGCGATCGCTGATCGGCAAGAGCATCAAGGCCGCGGCGCTGCACGCCGATCGGACGCAGCAGGAGCGGTTGTCGGCGGTGGAAGGGTTCCGCTCGGGCCGGTTGCCCGTGCTGGTGGCCACCGACATCGCCGCGCGCGGCCTCGACATCGAGGGCATCGCGCACGTGATCAATTTCGAGGTGCCGGATTCGCCGGAGACCTACGTGCACCGGGTCGGCCGCACGGGACGCTCCGGCGCGTCGGGGCACGCGGTGACGCTCGTCTCGCCGCATGAACAGCGGGCCTGGTCCGCCGTGGAGGCTGCCATTGGCATCCGCGCCAGATAGTTCAGCGGCGGTCACCCGATTCCTGTCGTGCCGGTGGCGCAAGGCCGCCGAAGACGGCGTGCCGGATCACTGCACGCATCGCGACGTGCTGCCAATGGCCGGCAAGGACGGCTTCCGCGCCGATTCGTGGTGCGAGGACTGCGCCTTCTACAAGGCCAAGCGCATGCCGCGCAAGCGCGAAGAGCCGCAGGGACACCCCAACGACGACTGGCGGTTTCGGTACTGATCAGGGATCAGGGATCCCTGGAAAAGCTAGTCGGAGAATTCCCTGGCCAGCTCGACCCACTCGCCCTGCGGGGCGAGGCGCTCGTAGGACTTCCAGTGGGCGCGGGCGTCGACCGAGCGGCCCATCTTCTCCAGCGTGACGGCGAGGTAGAAGTGGGCGTCGGCGTACTCGGCGTTCAGCGCCAGCGCCTCTCGATACGACGCCTCCGCGCTCGCGTACTGCGCGTGGTCGTGGTGAATGTTGCCGAGATTGAAGTGCGCCTCGAAGTACGACGGATCGAGCGCGATGGCCCGCTCGTAGAGCGCCTGCGCCTCGGCCAGCTCGTCGCGCGAATAGCGGATGTTGGCGAGGTTGATCAACGCCGCGACGAGGTCAGGATCCTCCTCGAGGGCCCGGCGATACGCCTGGACCGCTTCGTCGGTCCGCTCCGGCGTGCCGTCGTCCAGCAGGGAACCCATCAGAAAATACTGCTCGGCTGAGCTGATGACGCCGAATACGCCGGTGCCAATGGTGGCAGGGGTTCCGGGGGTTCCAAGGGGAATGGTGCCTTGTGTGCCGGATTGCGCGGTTGACAGGCTTTGAGGCGTGCGCGGCTTCAGCTCGATGATGCGGGCCGGGTGGGCGTCGAGACGGAAATCAAACGCCAGCTGACCCGTTCGGGTCGCCTGCAGGTTCCGGACCACCGCCCGGAAGGTGCGGCCCTGCTGCAATTCGCCGGCAACCAGGCGCAGCGTGGTGAGGTCGGTGAAACCGAAGCCGCGTTCCTTGCCGTCCTGCTGCTCTGGTTTCAACAGCCCGCACTTCTCAAGATAGCGGAGGTGATCGAGACGCAGCGACGGATACATCGCCAGAATGTCTCGATGGCGATAGCGCTGCGGGGATTTCTCACCGATATGGTCGGTGGTGCCGACAGCGATGGGCCGATCGAGTGGCACATCAGACATCGATCGGCTTCACATTGATGCAAATCGCGATCGAAGTCAATGAGAGATGGCCTCCCGCATCCCCGCCGCGGACTCGAAGCGAGCCGACGGTGCGCTGGCGAGGGCGCGCATGATCGCCGAGCGTGCTTTGAGCGGCAGCTCCGCAGGTGGCGCGGGTGGCGTGAATTGCAGCATCCTGCCGATCAACTCGGGCAACGATGCCGCGACGAACGGCACCGAGTTCATGACCATGTGGTAGGCGAGCACCCCGATCGTGAACACATCGGCGCGCGCATTCGGCGCGCCGCCCATCAGGATCTCCGGCGCCACGTACGGCAACTCGTTCTCGCTCGCCTCCTGCCCTCGTAGCTCCTGCTCCCGCATGGTGGCAAGCACGTCCTGGACCGACTTGATGCCGGCCGACGACACTAACGCGCGTTCGGGCGGGCGTTCGGACGAACCTTCGGACGGGCGTTCGGGCAAGCGGGCGATTCGGATCATGTCGGGATTCACGCCGCAGACAAAGCCGCCATTGGCGTTGAGGGCCTCGACGGCCCCCAGCATCTGGATGATCAGCGTGGCGGCGCGTGGCCAGGGCATCGGCCCGGTCGCGGCCATCGCCTGGCGCAGGCTCGGACCCTCGATGAAGTCGGTGACCACGAACACACTGCGCTCGTCTTCACCGAAGTCGCGCACCTGCAACAAGTTGGGGTGCGACACCTGCAGCGTGCGCGCCTCGAGCAGGAACCGGGCGCGCACCGCGTCCCAGTGCGGCTGTTGGTCGCGTTTGAGCACACGAATCGCCACCGGGATTGCCAGCGCGCGATGCGTACCCTGGTAGATCAGGCTGCCCAGCCGGCCGCGGCCCACCAGCCGGCCCAGCTCGTACTTCGACAACAATCCCGAGCCGGCAGCCATCGCCGGCGCAGCCGATCCGCCAACGGCCGCGTGCAGCGCTTCGCTAAACTCCCTCACCGACGGCCAGCGCGCCGACGGTTCCTTGCTCAACGCCTTCATCACGACATCGTCGACCGCATGCGGGAGGCCGCCGCGGCGTTCCGACACGCCGACCGGCGCCTGCGTCAGGGTGTGGGTGATCAGGGTGGCCTGGTTGTCACCGCTGAAGGGACGCCCGCCGGTCAGCATCTCGTAGGCGATCACGCCGAGCGCGTAGACGTCGCTCGCCGCCGTCACGGCCGCGCCCGTCAACTGTTCGGGCGCGGCATAGGCCAGGGTACCAAGAAACAACGCCGGATCCGTCAGCCGCGTCTCATCGCTGCTCGCTTTCATCGCGGCCAGGCCGAAGTCGATCACCTTGTAGACCCGTTCGCCCGACTCATAGCGATGGGCGACGATGTTGGCGGGCTTCAGGTCGCGATGGGTGATGCCGCGATCGTGCGCCAGCTGCAACGCGGAAGCGACTTCGTCCAGGATCGCCGCCACCCGCGCCGGTGCCATCGGCGCCTCGAGGTCGATTTCCTCCCGCAGGCTGGGGCCGCTCAGCAGCTCCATCACCATGTACGGCTGGTGGCCGCCGTCGAAGCCGAAATCCAGCAGGCCGACGATGTTGGGGTGGCGGAGCTGGGCGCAGGCTCGGCTTTCACGGAGGAACCGGTCGCGCGATTCAGGACGCGCATCCGGCGTGACCTGCATCACCTTGATAGCGACTTCGTCGCCAAGATGGATGCGGCGAGCGCGGTAGACATGACCCATGCCGCCCGACCCGAGGGCGTCGACAATCTCGTAGCGGCCGTCGATCTTCGCGCCCGGAGACAGCACTGGTGAAGCTTATACGTGAACCAGCTCGGATTCAGGCTCGTCGAGCAGGTGTTCGAACCACAGGTTGGAAATCTTCTCCTGGACGCTGTTCTGGCGCAGGCGCGCCTGGAGGTTGTTGAAATCGACGCGATCGAGTTCCTGGTCCTGGTTGTAGCAGGAGAAAATGAACTCCTCGCGGCCGGTCTCGGGATCGACCTGGCGCTGCAGGCACTGCGCGCACACTTCCTTCATCATGCACTGCATCGGCGAGTTGATGCTGCCAATGCCGACGTGCGCCGGATCGAGGTGCGGCTGCAACGCGCCGTGCCGGGCCAGCCGCACGGCGTTCATCATGCGATCGGAACCGATCGCGATGATTCGGGACACGTCCCGCAGCGGCACGGCGGGCGTGCCGAGCTTGCCGTCCGCGTAGGCAATCATCGCCTGCACGATGTTGCCGCGGAAGTGATGATCCTGCGGCCGCTGCGGCTGAATCTCGGGCCCCGTGTCGCTGGCCCAGATCACCTGGTCGGTGCCGGCCTCGATTTCCTCGCGCTTGAAGACATCGGCGCCGTTCTTGTAGCCGGCGAAATACAGCACGCGGTTGCCCTGGGCCTTCAGCGCCCTGGCGATGGAGAACAGCACGGCGTTGCCCAGGCCGCCGCCGGCCAGCAGTACCGCGGACCGTTCCGGAATCTCGGTGGGCGTGCCCGTCGGGCCCATCACCACGACCGGCTCGCCCGGCTTCAAATACGCGCACAGCCGGCTCGACACGCCCATTTCGAGCGTGATCAGCGACAGCAGGCCCTGCTCCGCATCCACCCAGGCGCCGGTCAGCGCAATGCCCTCCATCACCATCGACGCCACGTGATCGTCGACGCGGATGTGCGGGCTGAGCCGCTCGAAGTTCTGCAGCCGGTAGAACTGCCCCGGATGGAAATGCCGCGCCGCCGCCGGCGCCCGGACAATGACTTCGACAATGGTCGGCGTCAGCCGCACGACGCGCTCGACGCGCGCCAGCAATTGATCGTCGAGCCTGCTGACCAGCGCGTGCCAGGCGGATTCACGCTGCGGCTGCTGCGCCGCATCGAGCGTCGCGATCTGGTCGGCAAACAGCTCGACGACGTGCGGGTAGCCGTGCTTGGCGGATGCCATCGCCTTGACGACGTTGCCGTTGTAGCGCGGGTGGTTGTCGCCGTAGTACGAGACGAACTTGCCGCCGGTCTCGTGCGAGGTGAAGAAGCCGTTGGGATCGGGTTCGAGCCTGAACCGCCCGCCGTGGTTCGCGCGGACGGCTCTATACCCCTGGAAGAACTTCTGCTTGTGGTCGAGCGAGAACGCGCCGGGATGTTCCTTCTGGTAGGTCACGTTCGGCACCGTGCCGGCGGCCACCAGCACGGTGCGCGCCGGCAACTCGATCCGTGAGCCGTCGGCGCGCGTGAAGGCCATGGCCCTGACGTGCCCGAACTCGTCGGGGATCGCCTCGACGGGATTCATGTGCTCGGTGAAGGAAATACCTTCCTGGAGCGCGAGCGCGACCTCTTCGTGATTGAGCCGGTAGGCCGGCGCGTCCTGCATGCGCTTGCGGTAGGCCAGCGTGACGCCGCCCCAGCCGCGAATCAGGTCGATGAAGTTCGGCGCCTCGCCCGCCGCGCGAGCGCGTTCCCGCTCCCGCTTCACGGCACCGCCGTGGTCGCGGAACTCGTCGAGAATGCCAAGCTCCTCGTCGTCCATCACGCCGCGCACCCGCGCCTCGCCCAGTTCGCGGACCAGCGCGTCGTAGCGGTCCACGATCTTCTCGACCTGGATGGGATAGTACGCCATCAGCTCGGTGGCCGTATCGACACCGGTCAGGCCGCCGCCGATCACCACCGCCGGCAGGCGCGCCTGCAGGTTCGACAGCGTGTCCTTCTTGAACGCGCCGGTCAGCTGCAGCGCCATCAGGAAATCGCTGGCCTTGCGGATGCCGCGGATCAGGTTGTTCTTGATGTCGATGATCGTCGGCCGGCCGGCGCCGGCGGCGATGGCGATGTGGTCGATGCCCAGCGCCCAGGCTTCATCCATCGGCAGCGCCCCGCCGAATCGGACGCCGCCGTAGATGCGCAGCTTGCCGCGACGCGCCAGCGTCAGGTGGATCAACGTCAGGAAGTTCTTGTCCCAGCGGACCGTGATGCCGTACTCGGAGACGCCGCCAAATCCTTCGAGCACGCGCTCGTCGAGCGGGCGGTAGATCTCGCTCCAGTCGCGAATCGGCCGAGGCGCCTTGCCGTCGCCGCCGGTCAGCGCCTCGGGGAGCGGTTCGATCTTCAGACCATCGATCGCGACGACCCCGAATCCCTCGTTGAGCAGGTAGTGCGCCAGCGTGTAGCCGGCGGGACCGAGGCCGACCACCAGCACGTTCTTGCCGTGGTAGTCGAGCGCGTACGGCCGCGCGATGTTGAGCGGGTTCCATCGCGTCAGCAGGCCGTAGATTTCAACGCCCCACGGCATGTCGAGCACGTCGGTCAGCACGCCGGTTTCGATCTGCGGGATGTTGACCGGTTCCTGCTTCTGGTAGATGCAGGCCTTCATGCAGTCGTTGCAGATGCGGTGGCCGGTGCCGGGGCACATCGGGTTGTCCACGGTGACGATCGCCAGCGCGCCAATGGCGTCGCCGCGTTTGCGGACCGTGTGCATCTCCGAGATCTTCTCGTCGAGCGGGCAGCCGGCCAGCGGAATGCCCAGCGGGTTGGTGGTGAGCGTCCCTTCCTTGTCGCGAATGCCCTTCGAGCAGGTGTCCTTGTCGCGCTCGTGGCACAGCACGCAGTAGTGAATCTCGCTCAGCGCCTCACGGCGCGTGTAACGGTGGTCGGTGAGCTTGAAACCCTGGCGGCGGCGCAGCTTCTCGTCGGGGCCGAACATCTCTTCCGGCCGCGCGGCGTCGGGCCGCCGGATCTGGACCAGATGGTCGTAGTCGAGGTTCTCAGGGAAACGGAACACCACCCAGCCGCGATACCGCGGATCGTGAATGTGCGCCGCGCACCACCGCTTCAGCGATTCGATTTCGCCGGCCACCTCCGCCACGGCGTCGGTGGCCAGGGCGCTCTTGGCCGCGGCTTCGCGATCGAGCAGCGCACAGCCGTACGCAGCCAGGCGCATTTCCGCATCGTGGCTCGCCGATGACGTCAGCGCCCCTGCCACCTGCCGGGTGCCGTAGGTGATCGACTCCGCCAGGGCGTGATCGTCGTCCGTGGCCTCAACGTGCGCGCCGCCCTTGAGCAGCGGCAGGGCACGGCGGCGAACGAAATCGATCTTGAAGCGGAACAGCACGTCGTAGGCGCGGGTCGCCGCGACCAGCGCATCCGAATCGGCGCCGACGCCGAACAGCGCGCTTACGAAGCGGCTGACGTGGGGCGCCATGGCCACCACCAGGTTGCCGCGCGCCACCGCGCCGAGCGAGTCGGGCACTTCGCGGTATTGATCCCACTGTGCCCACAGCTCGGGCTCGGTCGCCTGCACCTGCTGGACAAACGCCTGGTAAAGCTCGCGCAGCCGCGCCGGCTGGTGCAGGTCGGCGAACGAAAATCCGGGGAGTCCGAGCGGTGTATCAGGAGACGTCTGACTTGCCATGCACAACATCTAAATTATAGCGCCCCTGGCGCGCCGAGGCTCTGCCGGAGGCGGCTGTGGTACGATCATTTCGTCCGATGACCATCACACTCAACGGCGATCCGCACGACATTCCGGGTCCGCTCAGCGTCAGCGCGCTGCTGAAGGAGCTCGAGATCGACGCGCGTCGGGTCGCGGTGGAGCTCAACCTCGCCGTGGTCAGGAAAGCCGCCTACGACTCGTCGGTCATCAACGAGGGCGACGAAGTGGAGATCGTCAACTTCGTGGGCGGCGGATAAGGCATGGATCAACCGCTGGTCATCGCCGGCCGCACCTTCGCCTCGCGGCTCATCGTCGGCACCGGCAAGTACCCTTCACACGCCGTCATGAAGGCGGCGCACGACGCCTCGGGCACCAACATGGTGACGGTGGCCGTCCGGCGCGTCGACATCACGCGCAAGACCGAGTCGCTGCTCGACTACATCGACACGTCGAAGATCTTTCTGCTGCCCAACACCGCGGCCTGCTACACCGCCGAGGATGCCATCCGCACCGCGCGGCTGGGCCGCGAAGCTGGCATGTCGAACTGGGTGAAGCTCGAAGTCATCGGCGACGAACGAACGCTGTTCCCCGACAACGAAGGGCTGCTCGAGGCGACACGCGTCCTCGTCAAGGACGGCTTCATCGTCCTGCCCTACACCAATGACGATCCGGTGATGTGCCGCAAGCTGGCGGAGGCCGGCGCCGCGGCGGTGATGCCGCTGGGCGCGCCGATTGGCTCGGGGCTCGGCATCCAGAACCCGAACAACATTCGCATCATCAAGGAGCAGGCGACGGTCCCGGTGATCGTCGACGCCGGCGTCGGGACGGCGTCGGATGCGGCGGTGGCGATGGAGCTGGGCGCCGATGGCGTGTTGATGAACACCGCGATTGCCGGCGCAGACGATCCCGTGGCGATGGCCACGGCCATGAAGCTGGCGGTGCAGGCGGGCCGCCTGGCCTTCCTCGCCGGCCGCATTCCCCGCAAGTCGTACGCCAGCGCCAGCAGCCCGCTGCACGGCGTGGTGGGCAGTAAGGCCTAGCGAGGCTCGCCTCAGCCCGACACGAGCGGCCACGCCGCGTCTTTGTCGGAGATCACCAGCGGTGCCATCGGCCATGCAATGCCGAAGGCCGGGTCGTTCCATCGCACTCCGGATTCCGCCTGCCTGGCCCACGGCGCCGACGCAAAGTAGAGCGCCTCGGTGTCGTCCGCCAGCGTGATGTAGCCGTGCGCGATGCCTTCCGGCATATAGAGCATCCGGCGATTCTCGGCGGTCAGCTCGACGGCATCCCAGTGACGGAAGGTTGGCGAATCTTGGCGGAGGTCGACGATCACATCGAGCAGCCTGCCGCTGGTGACGCGGATGATCTTGGCCTGCGCGTGCGGCGCCTGCTGAAAATGCATGCCGCGCAGCGTACCGCGTCTGGTGTTGAAGGCCAGGTTGCACTGGGCGAGCGCCGGATTGAGGCCGCGCCTGGTCAGCTCGTCCGGCAGCCAGGTCATGGCGAAGAAGCCCCGGGAGTCGTGAATCGGCTTGATGTCGATGAGCCACGCGCCGGGGATCCTGGTCTCGGTGAAAATCATACAGACGCAGGATGTATGATACTCGCGCTGTTGCCTGCCGATGAACCCGCCCGCCGCGCGGCGGTGACCCCGCGAACGCGCTGATGCAGACCGGCACCATTCGCGTCCTCGACTACTGGCTTGGGATACCGCTGTGCGCAATGCTGACCGTCGTCCGACGGATCGGCGGCCAGCGGCGCACACCGCCGCAGCGCATCCTCTTTCTCAAGTTCATCGAACAGGGCGCCACGGTGCTGGCACAGGATGCCATTGCCCGCGCCGCCGCCAGGGTCGGCCGCGACAACCTGTTCTGCTGCGTCTTCGAGAGCAACCGGGCGATTCTCGATGTGCTCGGCGCCGTGCCCGCCGCGAATGTGCTGACGATCCGCGATCGGCGCCTGGTGACCTTCGTGCTCGACTTCCTGCGGACCATCGCCGTGATGCGGTCGCGCCGCATCGACACGGTCATCGACATGGAGTTCTTCTCGCGCGCCTCGGCGATCTTCTCGTTCCTGTCCGGCGCGACCACGCGCGTCGGGCTGCATCGCTTCACCGGCGAGCTCCCCTACCGTGGCGACCTGATGACGCATCGCATCCAGTACTCGCCGCACGCGCACATCTCCCAGCAGTACGCGCTGCTGGCGGAAGCCGCGTTCCTCGAGCCGACCGACGAACCGCTGCTCAAGTTTCCGCTGCGCAACGTTGCGGAGGCCGCGCCGCTCAGCCGTTTCACACCGACCGAGGCCGAACTGGCCGCGACGCGCGCGCGCCTGATGCCACCCGGCGCGACGGCGTCCCCGATCGTGTTGCTGAACCCGAACGCCAGCGACCTGCTGCCGCTGCGAAAGTGGCAGGGCGCGCGTTTTGCCGAACTCGCACGGCGCATCCTCGGCGCCTACCCGCACGCACGCATCGGCGTCACTGGCGCGCCGGCCGAACAGGCCGCCGCGGAACAGCTGTGCCGCGACATCGACGGCGGCCAACGCGTGGTATCGTTGGCCGGCAGGACGTCGCTGCGCGAGCTGTTGACGCTCTACACGCTGGCCGACGTGCTGGTCACCAACGACAGCGGGCCTGCGCACTTCGCGTCGCTGACGCCCGTGCACACGGTGGTGATGTTCGGGCCCGAGACCCCACAGCTGTTCGGTTCGCTGGCGCCGTCGACCACCATCATCTGGAAGGAGCTGGCGTGCAGCCCGTGCGTCAGCGTGTTCAACCACCGCCTGTCGCCGTGCCGCAACAATGTCTGCATGCAGGCCATCACCGTGGACGAGGTGTTTGCGGCGGTCAGCGCGGCGCTGTCGGGACGCCGACCGTCGGCACCAACCCAGCACTGACGAGAAACTCGAACAGCGCCTCCGCCTTCACGCGATTGGCATTGCCGGCCGAGTGTCCGCGCGCGCCGGGCATCTGCGACGGGCGATACGGCAGGAACGCGCCGACCGTGCCGCCGGCAGGCGTGCCCTTCCCCAGCATGTCGATCAGTGCGTCTTGGTCGGCTACGGCGCCGCCGTCGTAGAAACGGTCAACGCCGGGGCACTCGTTCGGTGCCATGTTGATGAAGAACGCAATGCGGTAGACACCCTGGCGATGAAGCCGCTGCAGTTCGGCGACCGCCTCGCGCCACTTGACCATCGTTGGCGTGTCATCGCCGAGATGTGACGCCAGGCGATCCCGATGTGGGTTTCTGTCCTCCTCGAAGCAGGCATGAGGCTCGGTGAATCGCTCGGTGTCACCGAGGCGCAATGCCGGGTCATCGCTTTGAACGTTCGGCCTCGCCGTCTCCTCCGCCTCGGTGGCCTCCAGCCGCGCCCGCAGCGGCTCATGGTCCGAGAACTGCCACCGGATGGTCAGCAGGATCCGTTTGTACAACTCGTAGGAATATAGCCAACGTTGCATCGAGCCCTGGACCGCGCTGGTGATTCGCCGGCCAAGCGTCGCCTCCGTTGCCACATCGTTGTCGGACAAGTCGTTCTCGTAGAAGCCGACCACCACCAGGTCCGGCTGATAGCGCGGGCCAACGCGCTGGAGGTACTTCAGCTCGATGGCGGTGTTGTAGCCGGGCACGCCAAGGTTCCACACTTCCCAGTTGACGTCCGGCCGCCACGCCTTCAATCGCTTTTCTAGCAAGTACGGATAGGTGGTGTCGGATAGTGCGCCGTGGCCAAAGGTGACCGAGTCGCCCAGGACCAGGATGCGAAACGTACCAGGCTGCTTGTCGAGGGCGTACTCGCGCGTGTCGCGAAAGCCGAGCGAGTTGATGTGGACCGGCACACCCGAGAACCAGCCGTCGTAGTTCGGCGCGAGCCGCTGCCCCAGCTCAGGATCGCTGATATAAAAGCCGGGCACGCCACGCCGCTCGTCCCATCGCCATCGCACCCAGATTTCGATGGCGAACATCGCGATGCAGACCGACCCGATCAGCACCGGTGCGGTGACCAGCACCAGCTTGCGCAGCCGGCGCATCAACGGCGCAACCCGCCACAGTATTCGTACACTGCATGTATAGTACAACCGTCGTCTCGCCACCCATCCACCGCATGCGATCGTCGATCATCCGAGTGCTCGAGTCGGACCACGCCGTCCGCGTGGCGATGGCGCTGACGCTGTTCCTCGGGTGCTTCTTCATTTTCGTGTGGGCGCCGCACCCGTGGTCCTGGCAGGGCATCGACGCCTATCACGAGCTGGCCAGATCGCTGGCCCGCGGCGAACCGTTCCAGACCACCGACGTGCCGTGGGGCTACGCGTATTACGCGTCGATCCTGTATCGCCTGTTCGGCGAGCGTATCTGGGTGCCGCTGGTGGTGCAGGCGGCGCTGAACGCGCTGGTGCCACTGCTGCTGTATCGGTTGACGGCGCCGCTGATCGGTCGCCGCGTGGCGACGCTCGCCGCACTCATCACCGGCGTCTTCTCCTTCAACACCATCTACGCGTCCACGCAGTCGTCCGACACGATTTGCACGGTGTTGTTCCTCGCCGGATTGATGGCATTCGCCCGCGGCCTGCGCGACGGAACGCTCTGGCCGTTTGCGATCGCCGGCGTGATCTTCGGCCTCGTGCCCCAGTTCCGTCCGAACCTGGTGCTGCTGCCGGCAGTTATGGCCGCGGGCCTGGTCCTGGTGCGTCGCGGGCAGATCAGGCGGCCGCTCGCGAAGGCGGCGGTGTTCAGCGCCCTGGTGCTCGCGCTCCAGCTCCCGTGGATCGTTCGCAATTACCAATTGACGGGCATGTTCCTGCCGACCAGCACGCACGGCGGTGTGCAACTCTGGTACGGGACGCTGCAAGTCGGCCCCTATCTCGAGAGCCGCGCTCACAATCCACGGTTCCACTTCGAGTCGGCCGCGCTTCCCTACACCAGCCTCTGGCGCCGCCCGATCATCGTCAACGCCGCCTACCGCCAGTGCGTGGCCGACTCCCTGGCGCCGACGCAGCTGGTCTACTGGACCGATCGCGATCGGCAGAGGCGGCGGATCGATCCCGCGCCTGGCTGGAACGATCGGCAGCCGTCAACCTACGTGGTGCCGCCGCAGCCGAATCACTCGACGCTCTACTTCTACTTCGAGCAGACGGTGGCGGGTGCCACCGGCTCTCCCTTCACCGCGCCCTACGAAGGCGCCGCGAATCCGTGGGTGTTCTTCATCTCCGACCATCACCTCGGCGACCTCGATGCGCATGACGATGAGCTGGACGTGTTCGATCTGGTCAGGCTGATGCAACACGTGGCCTGGCGGGAGCCGCTTCGCGCGGCAGACAAGCTCGATCTCACGACAGACGGCCGCATCGATGAGGCCGACATCAACGCGGTGGTCAACGTCCTGGTGCCAGGGCCATCGACCCGCCCGCCAGCCCGGCTCGAGGCCGATACGGGCGGCGCGGCGCTCTCGCTCGGCGATGGTTCCTGGATCCGCGTGCCCCGTGACTTTGGCGGCCGGCAGACCGACCTCGAGTTGTCGCTCGACGGTGACATCGCGCCGGCGCTGGTTTCGCGGGCGCGTACTTTCACGTCGCTGACGGCCGCTCCCTATTCGCCGCACGGGCCGTGCCTGCCGGCCGTCGAAGAGACCATCAACCGTCCGTTCTACCTCACCGAACCGCACATGATGCAGCGCTACATGGCGCTGGCCATGGACAACATCAGCCGCGACCCGGCCGGCTTTGCGGTCGCGTCGCTCTATCGCGGCGTGCGGCTGTTCATCGTCCGAGGCACCGCCGATACGGCGACGTCGCAGCAGTTCCGGTGGAGCACCATCGTCTACGCGATCGGCACGTTGCTGTCGATCGCCTACTTCACCGTGTTCGTGATTGGAGTGGGCCTGTCGTACCGGCGCCGGTCGCCGCTGCTGCTCTACCTCGTGCCGATCGTGTACGTACCCGTGACGATCTGCTTCGTGCTCACCAACATGCGCTACACCGTGACAGTGCAGCCGTTGATGTTTGCGTTCGTGGCGGTGGCAATGGCCGCGCTGTTGCGGCTGGATGAGGCACCGGGGCGCCAGGCGGCGCCCCGGTCCAGCGCCTAGAGCCGGAAGACGTGGGGCGCGCTGACGCCCTTCAGGGCATTGCGCGTGTCCAACAGCAGCGGGAACTTCTTGACCATCCCCGCGTAATCGAAGGCCTTGTGATCGGTGACGATCACGCCGATGTCGACGCCCTCGTGCATCGTTACCTCGTCCACGCTGGTCAGATCCAGGTGGCCGTGCGTGAATCCCGCAAAGTAGGGATCGGTGTAGCTCACCGTCGCGCCGCCCTGGTCGAGCAGTTCGAGGATTTCGAGCGCCGGCGACTCGCGCAGGTCGTTGACGTCGCGCTTGTAGGCGACGCCAATCACGTGGACGCGCGCGCCGTTGAGCGCCTTCCTCTGGGTATTGAGCGCGTCGGCCACGCGATGCACCACAAACTCCGGCATGCCGCTGTTGATGACACCGGCCAGATCGATGAACCGGGCCTCGAAGTTGTACTGCCGCGCTTTCCACGACAGGTAATGCGGGTCAATCGGAATGCAGTGGCCACCGAGGCCCGGGCCTGGATAGAACGGCATGAAGCCGAACGGCTTGGTCTTGGCGGCATCGATCACTTCCCACACGTCGATGCCCATGCGGTGGCACATCAACGCCAGCTCGTTGACCAGGCCGATGTTCACCGCCCGGAAGGTGTTTTCGAGCAGCTTGACCAGTTCGGCGACGCTGGGCGAACTCACCGGCACGACGGTGTCCATCACCTGGCTGTAGAACGCGACGGCGACGCGGGTGCTGTCGTCGTTGATGCCGCCGACCACCTTGGGAATGTTCTTGGTCTGATACTGCGGATTGCCTGGGTCGACGCGCTCTGGCGAGAACGCCAGGTAGAAGTCGGTGCCGGGCGTGAAGCCCTTGGCGGCCAGCGTGGGCTGCACGACTTCGACGGTCGTGCCCGGGTAGGTGGTCGACTCGAGGATGATCAGCTGGCCCTGCTTGAGAATCGCGGCCGTGGCGTCGACCGCCTGGACCACGTAGGTCATGTCGGGGTCCTTGGTCTTGCGCAGCGGCGTCGGCACGCAGATGTCGATGATGTCGGCCTCGCCGAGGCGCGTCGGGTCGGTGGTGGCGACGAACTTGCCGTTCTTCACCACCTCGGCGAGATGATTGGAGGGCACGTCGGGGATGTAGCTTCGGCCGGCCATCAACTCGGCCACCTTGCGCTCGTCGACGTCGTAGCCGATCACGCCGAACCCGGCGCGCGCAAACTCTACGGCCAGCGGCAGGCCGACATAGCCGAGCCCGATGACTCCCAACTTGGCGTGCTTGTTTTCGATCTTTTTCAATAATTCCATTGCGTTCGTTAGCCGCGGTAAAAGGACCGGATGGCGTTGACGACGGTAGACTGCTGCGCCTCGGTCAGCTCCGGATAAATCGGCAGCGCCAAGGAGTCAGTGGCGGCGGCTTCGGCAACCGGAAACGCGCCCCTCTTGTAGCCGAGGTTGGCAAAACACTCCTGCAAATGAAACGGCACGGGGTAGTAGACCTCGGTGCCGATGCCCGCCCGATCGAGATGGGCCTTCAACCGGTCGCGCTCGGGCACGCGGATCACGAACTGGTTGTAGATGTGCGTGCGGTGCGGCGCCTCGGCCGGCAGCGTGACCTCGGCAAGCGAGGCGCCCGCAAACATCGCGCGGTAGCGCTGCGCATTGCGGCGGCGGGCGGCGCTCCAGTCCGCCAGATGCGGCAGCTTGACGCGCAGCACAGCGGCCTGCACCGCGTCGATGCGGAAGTTCGCGCCGACCAGGTGATGGTAGTACTTCGGCTCCATGCCGTGCGTGCGAATCAGCGTCAGCTTCTTCGCCATCGCCGGATCGGATGCCGTCACGAACCCGGCGTCACCGAACGCGCCGAGGTTCTTGCTTGGAAAAAACGAAAAGCACCCCACCGCGCCCCACGTGCCCACCGGCTTGCCATGATACTCGCAGCCGATCGCCTGCGCGGCGTCTTCAATCACCGCGACGTGCTGCGTGGCGGCGACGTCGACAATCGGTTTCAACTCGGCGGCCTGGCCGAACAGGTGGACCGGAATGATCGCCTTGGTGCGCGGCGTGATGGCCGCCAGCGCCTGCGGCACGTCGATGTTGAACGTGTCGGGCTCGCAATCGACCAGCACCGGCCTGGCGCCGACCCGGACCACGCACCCCGCGGTCGCAAAAAACGAATACGTCGGTGTGATCACTTCATCGCCGGGCCCGATCTCGAGCGCCATCAGCGCGGCGAGCACCGCGTCGGTGCCGGAGGAGAGGCCGACGGCATGCGGATAGCCGAGCCTCGCGCTGAGCTCACGCTCGAGGCCCTCGACCTCAGGTCCGCCGATGAATCGCTGACTGTCGCACACACGCGTCACGGCATCGAGCAAGGCCTGCCGGAGCGGCGTGTACTGTGCGTGGAGGTCGAGCAGGGGAACTGTCACAAACCACCAATGCTACCGTAGAATCAAGCCCGGCCCAAAAACCGGTGCTCGGCTTTCGCGTGACCGTCCTCCTCTGGCTGCTTTATTTCCTGCTGCCGTCCGAACGCGGCGTCATCGACGGCGTGCCGCTCGGGCGGGTCGAGACGATTGGTGTGCTGCTGGTGTTGTGGATCGCCGCGCACCGCGGCCGCATCCCCGGCGCGCGCACCGCCGCCACGCTGGCCGTGCTTGCGTCGGTGGCCGCGGCGGCCGTGCCGGGCGAGCGCGGACTCACGGCGCGCTACTTCGCCACCGAGTCGCCGAGCGGTCCATTCGAGCGCAGCACTGAGTACCGCGGGGCCGGGTTCACGCGCATCGACGCCCGCCTGGACTTTGCGCGCGGCACCCACGACCTGCCGCTGGCGTTCTTCAACGACCACACGCGCTTCAATTTCATGCAGATGGGCCAGCCAGACCGGCGCGGGCTGGCGTTCGCGGTGACGTGGACCGCCTGGCTGCACGTTGCCGACCATCGCGCCCGCCGCTACTACCTGCACGCGCCGGGATCGTCGGCGCAACTGTCGATCGACGCGACCCCGATCCTGACGGCGACATCGGCGTCCCCCGCTCCCACGCTCGATCTCGCCCTGGCTGAAGGGTGGCACCGCGTCCACATCACGTTCTCGTCGCCGTACCAGGCGCCGCGCGAGTTTTCGGCCGGCGAGATCGAGAACGGCGTGAGGATGCCGTTCGATGCCGCGCGGACGCGAACCGAGCGCATCGATGAGCGGTCGATGGCGCTGGCCTCGGTCGTCGGCGCCGTCAAGCACACCGCCGATTGGGCGGCGCTGGCCTGGCTGTCAGCGCTGTCCGCACTGATCCTGCTGCGGCGCGCCGGCGAGGTGTGGTCCGCCGTCGCGTTCGGAGCTGCTACGGACACCCAGCGCGCGGGTGCGTACACGGCTGCGGTCGCGCTGTTCATGGCCGCCGCCGCTACGGAGGCAATCAGGTTTGCGTGGCCGTGGGCTGAACGCCTCCGCATCATGGTCGCCGGCGACGACACGATGGTGTACGAAGGCTACGCGCGCGACATTCTCTTCAACGGCATCTTGATGAACGGCGGGCTGCCGCCGGGCGCGGCCGAGCCGTTCTACTTCCAGGCGTTCTATCCCTATTTCCTGGCCGCCACGCACGCCCTGTTCGGTGACAGCTTCTTCGGCGCGCTGTTCCTGCAGCGGCTGTTCGTCGCCGTGACGGCAGTGGCGTTGACGCGGATCGCCATCAGGCTGCGTGGTGTCGACGGGTGGCCAGTGGCGCTCGCCGTGTCGACACTGTTTGGGTACTGGAAACTCGCGCCGATTTCGGCGGATCTGCTCAGCGAATCGTTGTACGTGCCACTGCTGGCCGTCTGGGCATGGTTGAGCGTGGAGTTGGCAACGCGACCGTCGATAGGGTTGGCTGCTTGGACCGGCCTGGCCGGCGGGCTGACCGCGATGACCCGTACCACCATCCTGCTGGCCTGGCCGATGGTGTGGAGCCTGCTGTTCGCGAAGCTGCGCACCTCGCCGTTCCGGACAAGCGCAATCGCGATCCTCGCGGCGGTATCGCTGGCGTTGTTCTCGTTAATCGGTATCCGCAATGCGGTGGCCAGTCATCAGTTCGCGCTCACGCCGACCGGACTCGGCGTGACGCTGCGCGGCGGCAACGAGCCGCCGCCGGGCCTGACGTTGAGTCGGTCACGCGTCGCCCTGTACGAGCGCCTGGGCGTAGGCGGCTACACGGCGGACGTCATCGAATACGCCATCGCGGCGCCGCGCGCCTTCGCCGCCAACACCGTCCGCAAGGCGCTCTTCGTGCTGGGCTTTTACGAGGCCTGGATGCCGGGCTGGGGATACTCGCCGGTCTACGTCGCCACGTGGATCAGCGCGCTCGGCGGCGCGTGGCTGCTGTGGTTCCGGCTGCGAGGCGATACCCTCACCGCGTGGTTGCCGGCCGTCATGGCCCTCACGCAGTTTGTGGCGATTGTGATCGTCTATCCGCGCGGCGAGCGGCTGATTGTTCCGATCCACACGCTGCTGATCCCCTACTCGGCCATCATGGCGGATTGGCTGTGGCGGTGGCGTCGATGAATCCGGTCGACACCGCCGGCGCCGCGCGATGGCACAGGGTGACATGGTTCATCGTCGTGCTCGCCGCCACCCTGCTGCGATCGATCGCGCTCGACCGGTGGCCCGGTATCAACGGCGACGAAGCCTGGTATGGCGTGAACGTCCAGGAGCTGCTCGCCGGCCGCGACGTCTTCCTGCAGACCGGCATCGGCAATCCGTTGAGTCCCGTGCACTCGGGCGTGCTGCTGGCGCTGTCGTTGATCCTCGAGCCGTCGGGCACGCTGCTTCGGCTGCCCGAAGTCATCCTCGGCGTTGCCGCTGTTGCACTGGCGTATCCCCTGCTGGCCCGGCCGCTCGGCGTTCGCGTCGCCTGGCTGGTCACGCTGTTGCTGGCGATCTCGCCGGTGGCCGTCGCCTATGCCCGCCTTGGCTGGGACCCCAGCGGCACGCCGCTGGTCAGCCTGCTCGCGCTGGCGCTGGCGCTGCGCGATCGGCCGCTCCTGAGCGCGCTGGCGTGCGTCGCCGGATACCTGATCCATCCCACCAATGTCTTCATCGTGCCCATTGCCGCGGCGGCCTGGGCACCCTTCGGCATCGCCACCTTCCAACGCGCCAGCGGCGCCACGCGGGCGCGACTGAGAACGTTTGCGGTCGCGGGTCTCATCATGGCCATTCCGCTGGCCGGATGGATGGCGTGGCGCGTCGCGCAGAACCCCGACACCACGCTCCCATCGGTGCGCATGGTGATCGATCGGGTGACGTCGCCGGCGCGCTGGGCGGCCCGCGGCTGGGGCTTTGTGAACCTGGTCAGCGGCGTGTCAACTACGTCACACATCGCCGCGCCGCTGGCGGACCCGGTGGCCGCCGCTGCGAACACCACCTTCGCATTCGTGCTCGCCCTATCGCTGTTGGCCGGCTGGCCGATGCTCCGCGCCCATCAGCATGCGCGGTGGCTGCTCGCCGGCATGCTGGCCGCGTTTGCGGGGTTCCACGTCATCGCGATGGAGCTGGCCCTCCAACCGTCGCTCGAGCGCTACGGCATGTTCATGTTCGTGCCGATGCTGATCACCCTGGCCATGGCCGTTGACGCGTGCACCACACGCGCGCGAGCGGTGGGCCGGTTGGCGGCCTTCGCCACCCTGACGCTGTTCGGAGCGATGACGGTCGGGGCCTACTTCTATCCGATCGCCACTCGTGGTGGAGACGCGATCGCGACCTTTCGCACCGGCGCGGTGGAACCGAAGCTCGCCGCCTACGGATTCATTGCGGCACACAGTGCCGGCGCCGCCACGCGAGTGATTGCCGAAGACTGGTTCCTGTACTGGACGCTGCGCTACTTCGCGGGCACCAGCGGTCCAATCCATGTCGAGCCGGTACCTGGCGGCTCGCTTCCGGGCGGGACGAGACCACAGGGCGCAGCGGAGCCGCCATTGCCACCTCCGGCGCGAGCGTACGTGGTGACCTACGGCGAGAGCCCGTACCCGGCACAGTTGGACCTTGGGCGGCCGCTCTTCACCGCCTTCGATCCGATCGGACGGCCGGTAGTCCAGGTCTTCGCAGCGCCGCAGCTACTGCGCTGAGCCTGGCCGCAGCACCGGGCGCAGCACGTGCTGCGCAAGGTACACCGAACCGAGTGGTGTGAGGTGCACGGCGTCGAACGTCATCAGCTCGGGAGGGTCGATGCCAGGGATGACCGCGAGGCAACCATCCGCGTCACAGAATCTGTTGATGATCGACACATAGGTCAGCGTCGTCGACGCGGCGAATCTCCGGCGCAGGTCTTCGTCGAGCGTGAGCCTGGCTGTGGACAGTCCGTAGGCAATGTGCGGCGTCCTGGTCTCCCAGAACCGGTTGATGAAAATCTCTGGGAGGCTGGGCACCCACATCGGCGCCGGTCCCACCAGCACCACGCGGCCGACGCCAAGGTCGCGCACGTGATTGGCGAGGGCATCCCAGTCGGTCGACAAGTGATCGCCGGCCTGCGAGAGGATCAACACCTCGGGCTTCAGCTCGGCGATCCTCTGCAGCGCATAGGTGTTGGCGCGAACGCAACGCTTGCCGGGCACGTGAAGGTCGATCGGGCCGAGGCCGGGCCGGCAAGACGAGGTCGCCACCTGCGAAAACGCCATGCCGTCCGGGACGAGACTGGCAATGCCCGGGGACAGCGCCTGGGCGTGCGAGTCGCCCCAGAGAAACCACGTCCCGTTCTCGCCGCGAGTCGTACAGCTGGGTGCGATGGATGTTCGGGAGCGATCGCTGACCAGTTCCATGAAGTCGCACTCGAGCCGATACGGTCCGGCAATGCCGGTGCGCCGCATCGCGTTGTAGTAGGCCGAGAAGGCGGCCTTGTCGGTCCGGTTAACGGTGCGGCTCCATAGTCCGTCGGCCCGGTAGGTGATCAGGCCGACGACGGCCGTCGCCGCCAGCAGCACGCACAGCGCCGGAACCACTGCCCGGCGCCGCGGTCCAAAGCGGATCGGTTTCTCGACCAGAACGTAGGTCAGCCAGGCCAGCAGGAACGACGCCAACACGACAATCCAACGTGCGGTCACCCCCGGCACCTGACCCTCGCGTAACCGGACGATCGACAGCAACGGCCAGTGCCAGAGATACAGCGGATAGCTGATCAACCCGATCCCGACCACGAGCGGCCGCGACAGGAACCACCGGTTGACCACCGCGTCCGGACCGGCCGCAATCATCAGCGCGGAACCGGCCACCGGCAGGATCGCCCACCGGCCGGGAAAGTGGCGCTGCTCGTCTATGACGACCATGCTGACGGCGATGAGCAGCGTCCCCATGACGCTGGCTGCATGCGTCGCGGCGGCGGCGGCCAGCATCGCGTCGTACCTGTGCCGGAGCCAGCGCAGGGCCCGCAGCGACGAGGGCGCGGCGGTGGCGTGCGCCAGGTGCGCGAGCATGGCGCCGGCCATCAACTCCCAGAATCGAGTGTGCGGCAAATAAAAGGTACCAACCAGGTCGCGGCGGATGCGATCGAGGTTGAAGTACATCGATACGGAGAACACCGCCAGCGTCAGCGCCAGCAGGTCGAACCGGCGCTTCCACGCCAGCCACGCCACCAGCGGCCAGATCAGATAGAACTGCTCCTCCACGCCGAGCGACCATAAGTGCAGCAGCGGTTTGGTGTCGGCGCCGCCGTCGAAGTATCCGGCCTCTCGCCACGACACGATGTTGGCCACGAAGCCGGCACCGGCGGCGGTGTGCTTACCGAGCTCGGCGAACCGATCGGCAAACAACAGGAACCAGCCGGCCGCATAGATCGACCCGAGCACCAGGACCAGCGCCGGGAAGATGCGGCGAATCCGGCGCGCGTAGAAATCGCTGAAGCTGAATGTGCCGCGCTCGAGGGCGGAGAAGATGATGCCGGAGATCAGGAAGCCGGAAATCACGAAGAACACGTCCACGCCGACAAAGCCGCCGGGCACGCTGGTCGGGAACGCGTGAAAGCCAATCACCGCAAGCACGGCAATTGCGCGAAGGCCATCGATGTCAGGGCGGTAGGTCAACGGTCCAAAAGTATAGTAGAGCGATCATGGTGAACATCGATGTGGCGGTCATCGGCGGCGGCGTCACGGGGCTGGCCTCGGCGCTGGCGCTGGCACGCGCCGGCGCCACGGTGTGCGTCCTCGAACGGGAACCGAAAACCGGGCGTGCCACCAGCACGCACAACAGCGGCGTCATTCATGCGGGGCTGTACTACCCCGCCGGCTCACTGAAGGCGGCGCTCTGCGTCGACGGGCGCGACCGGTTATATGCGTTCTGCGCCACGCACCGCATTCCGCACGCCCGATGCGGGAAGCTCGTCGTGGCGGGCACCGCCGACGAGATTCCGGCGCTCGAAGCGCTGCATCGGCGCGCACACCAGAACGGTGTCACGTCCGTGACCATGGTCGATGCGAGCTTCGTGAAGCACAAGGAACCGCACGTCCATGCGGTCTCCGCCCTGTGGTCGCCCGATACCGGGATTGTCGAAGCGGAGGCGCTGGTCAAGACGCTCGAGCAGCTGTGCCGGCAGGCGGATGTGGCGATGGTCGTCGGCAGCCCGCTGATTGGCGCCGACGCGACCGCGGACGGCCTGGTGCTCACCACGCCACACGAACGGTTCCTCGCCTCGACGGTCGTGAACGCGTCGGGCCTGTACGCCGACGCCAACTCCGCGTTGCTGGGCGGACAGGCGTTCACGATTTATCCGTGCCGCGGTGAGTATGCGGAGCTGGCGCCCTCGAAGCGCGCGATGGTCAACGGCCTGGTCTATCCGTTGCCGCACGCGTCCGGAGCTGGGCTCGGCGTCCACCTCGCCAAGACCACCTGGGGCACCGTGACGCTGGGGCCGACGATCCGGTACCAGGACGACAAAGACGACTACGAGTCGGGACGGATTCCGCTGGACGACTTCGTGGAGCCGGCGCGGCACCTGCTGCCGTGGATCACGCTGGCGGACCTGCAGCCGGGCGGCAGCGGCATCCGCGCCAAGCTGCATGGACCCGATACGACCTTTGCGGACTTCCTGGTGGGACGCGACACCGTGAACCCCCGGATCATCCAGGCGTCGGGCATTGATTCACCAGGACTGACGTCGTGCCTGGCGATCGGTCATCGGGTCGCGTCGATCTGGCGGGAGTAGCCGACCTCAGGCAATGAGCTGGCCGGCCTTGATGCGGGCGAGATCCGCATCGACCATCATGTGGACCAGGCCCTTGAAGTCGACGCTCGGCTCCCATCCGAGTGCCCGCTTCGCCTTGGCCGGGTCGCCAATCAGCAGGTCCACTTCGGCCGGCCGGATATAGCGCTGATCGACACCGACGTGCTTCGACCAGTCGAGACCCGCGTGCGCGAAGGCCACCTCTACCAGCTCCTGGACCGAATGGGTCTCGCCGGTGGCGATCACGTAGTCGTCCGGCTGATCCTGCTGCAGCATCATCCACATCGCCTGCACGTAATCGCCCGAAAAGCCCCAGTCGCGCTTGGCGTCGCGATTGCCGAGCATCAGTCGGTCGGCTTTGCCGAGTTTGATGCGCGCGACGCCGTCGGTGACCTTGCGCGTCACGAACTCGATGCCCCGCCGCGGCGACTCGTGATTGAACAGAATCCCGGAGCAGGCAAACAGGTCGTAGCTCTCGCGATAGTTGACGGTGATGTAGTGGCCGAACACCTTCGAAACGCCGTAGGGGCTGCGCGGGTAGAAGGGCGTCAGCTCGGTCTGCGGCACCTCGCGCACGCGTCCATACATTTCGCTCGATGACGCCTGATAGAAGCGAATCTTGGGATTGACGCTGCGAACCGCTTCGAGCGCGCGCGTGACACCCTGCGCGTTGAACTCGCCGGTCAGCATCGGCTGATCCCAGGACGCGGGCACGAACGACATGGCGGCGAGGTTGTAGAACTCGTGCGGCTGCGCGCGCTCGACCGCCCTGATCATCGACAGCTGATCGAGCAGATCGGCCTGCAGCAGGGTGATGCGATCGAGCAGATGCTGAATGCGCCACACGTTCGGCGCGCTCAGACGGCGCACCACACCGAACACGTCGTAACCCTTGCCGAGCAGCAATTCGGCAAGATAGGAGCCGTCCTGGCCGGTCACACCGGTGATGAGCGCGCGCTTCTTGTCAGCCACGATCGATGATTATGTCATGAAGCGACTGATGGTCGCGACCGCCAGCAGCTAGAGGAGAACGCTGTGGGTCAAGGTGGCGTGCTGGAGCCACACGACCCACGACACCAACCACTTGAAGGGACGCGACGCCGCAGACGGCTCAGCCCGCCAGCGCTGATCGAGAAAATTGCCGTCAAGCCGGATCTGTCGCCCCGGATCGATGGTGATCGCCACCGGCGCCAGGCCGCTCTCGAACCGAAACTCGCGAGCACCTTCGTCGCCCGTCCAGCGCAACAGCGATCGTTGCTCTCCGCCGAAGTCAATCTGGATGAGCACGCCGCCGCCAATCGGCGGCCCCTGCCTGGTGACGGCGGCGGTCGTCTGATAGCAGCGCCGGCCGTCGCAATTCTGCAGCTGCGTCGATACGCCCGACAGGGAGTAGTCGACGGCGGTCCTCGCCTCGAGCAACGCGAAGAACCATGTCAGTGGTATGCCGAGCGCCGATTCGAGCCGTGCCCGCACCTCGTCATCGCCATTCGGGGCCGGCGGACTCAACAGGACACGAATCGCGGCGGCCAGCGCCGGCCAACCGACGACGCCCTCGAGCGACGCCACCGCCTCTAGGGCGTGGATGACCGGCAACGGGATGCGATCGTCCCGGGCGTGTCTGGGCACCACCAGCAGCGGCACGCCCCAACGGACGTGGCCGCCAAACAGCGACACTTCGTCGATGTGGTGGCCGGGCTGGCGCTGAACGATGTCGAACAATTCTTCGACGACGCGCGATTGCAGGTGCCAGGCAATGCCGTCGACCAGCGCCGCCGTGGTGTCCGACCCGTGGAGAGAGGCCAGGCGTGTTCGCGCCAGGGCCACGGCAACTTGAGACTCGAGGTGCATCGCCCCCGGCGACGACCACCAGGGCACGCGCACAGTAATCGCCCTGGGTGTCAGCGAGGGAGCGGCGCCCAGCCACTCGTCGTAGCGCTGCGTCACCACGGCGATCGTGCGATCGATGCGCGATGGCTCGCCGCCGGTCGACACGCTCGCATGGCCCGCGTCCTGCACGGCACCCGGTTGCGCGACACTCGCCAGCAGCGTGCCCGCCATCGCCACGCCGGCCACGATGACCGTCCGCAACATTGCGGTAGTATACGTGTCTGGTGCCTACGGCGCGCCTTTTCACCATCCTGCTGGTCGCCATCACGTGCACCCGCATCGCGACCACGCTGTGGGCGGCGATGTGGAACAACCGGGGCGATTTCTACGCCTCGCTGCCGGGCACCTACGTCAAGCACCTCAACCCAACCTTGTGGAACAGCCCCGACATGCAGGGGGCCATGGGGTATCACCTCGACACCTACTATCACGGGCCGACGCAGTACCTCACCCTCTATCCGATTGCCTTCCTCGATTCGTACGAGCAGATCGCCTGGGCGCTGCTGCCGCTGTTGGTCGCGGCAATCGCCGGCGGTTGGCTCTGTCTCTATCGGACGCTGACGCACCTGGCGCCTGGTGTGCGCATCGGCGTGCCGCTGTTCGCAGCCGCCTTCTTGTTCTTCCCGTTGCTGCAGGCGCTCATCCAGCGCGAGTTCGAGGTCATCATCTTTCTGGCCCTGTCGTACGGACTCCTGCAGCTGGTGCGGAATCGCCTGGCCACCGCCGGTGCGGTGTTCGGCTACGTGGCGTGGTTCAAGTACATCCCGCTGCTGCTGCTCGGCTACGTGCTGCTGCGCGGCTGGCGGCGGGCCGCCATGGCGTTTGCGATCACCTCCGTCGCCATTGTGGCGATGACGCACCTGTTGTTCGGGTTGGAAGAGTTCTACAACAACAACGTCCCCGGTCATGCGGCCCAGGTGTTCCGGGTGTTCGAGTACGGCTTTTTCTACGACCGCGGCGGCGTCTTGAACGGCAACGGCTTCTGCACCGGGTGGTTCGAAACCGAAACCACGCTGACCAATCTGCGCCATGGACTGTGCGCCGTGTCGGCCCGCATACCCGCGCTGCCGCCCAACGTGATCTACCTGTTGATCTGCGCCGCCGTCGCCATCACGTATCTGGTCACGCACGTCCGGCTGACCCGCAGCGAGCTCAGTCAGGCCGACGAAGGCTGGCGGCGAGCACTCGAGCTCTCGATTGTGATCACGGTCTGTGCGTGCTTCTTCTTTTCCCACTACTACTACCTGATCGTGTTGATCATCCCGCTGGCGGTGCTGCTGGTGCGATTCCTCGCCGCTGGGCAAGGCGCGTACCTGGCCGCGTGGGGATGCAGCTACCTGATGATCGGCGCGCTGGTAATACCCACCGGCATCCTGTCGCCTCTGACTGGCGCTGATGTCTGGGCGTGGTACGTCGGCAGCGGATTGTTTCTCTACGGCGAGTTGCTGCTGATCGCGCTGTTGATGCTCGAGTATTGGCGGCTGGCGTCGCGGCGAGTGGCCGCCGGCAGCGGCCAACCCGCGCTATCCTAGACGTCGTGCGCTGGTTCAGGTTCGTCGCAGTGATGCTCGGTCTGGCCGGGGCGGCACTGGCCACCGAAGTGGGCCTGCGCATCGCCGGCATGGGCTACGGCAGCTCGCCGATGGAATCGGATCCCTACCTGCACCATGTGCATCCCAAGAACTATCGGTTCGTCGAACATCATCCATCTGGTGAGCTGGGCGGCTTCGAGATCGAATACAACGCCGAAGGCCGCGCGTTCCGCGGCAGAGGCGCCACCCCGGTGGTTCCGCCGGGGACGACGCTGCCGTGCCGCATCGCGCTGATGGGCGACTCCTTCACCGAAGCCGGACAAGTCCCGTTCGAGGATTCGTTTGCGGGACTGCTGGAGTCGGCGGCGCGCGACAGCTGCGAAGTGCGCAACTACGGCACGCGCTCGTACAGCCCGTCCATTTACCTGGTGCAGTGGACCCGCGATGTCCAACTGTGGAAACCAGACGCCGTTTTCCTGTTGCTGTTCGGCAACGATGTCCGCGAGGACGTCACCTACCTGCAAAACGCCACCCGCGATGAGCGCGGCTTTCCGACGGCGGTCCATGGCCCCGGTGGCGGATGGCTGTTTGCTCAGTTGCGCAAGCTCTACACCGCGCGAGTGGCCCGGGCGATGTACATGCAGGCCGAATGGGCGTGGCACCATCGCGGCCAGAAGCAGTGGACAGTCGGCGGGGTCGTCGAGGAGAACCCGGACTTCACCGGCGAAACGCCGGCGCTGGTCAGAGAACTCGACCGGCGAGTCGCCGCCGCCGGATCCCGGCTGGTGGTGATGTCGGTGCCGTCCCGCTATCGGCTGATGGGCGACGGGAGTATTCCGGTCGATCACGACTTCCATCAGACGGTGAAGGAGTTCACCGCGGCCGGCGGGATTGCATTCCTCGACCTGCGGGTTCCCTTCGAGCGGGCAGCCAGGGCCGGCGTGCCGCTGTTCTGGCAGCGGGACATCCACTTCAACGAGGCCGGCAACCGCGTCGTGGCGGCGGCCATCGCCCGGAGCTACCCGCCGTTCTTCACGAAGGGCGCCGAAATCGATGGCCCGATCGTCACCGCAGCCTTTCCGGCCGGATCCACACCGTAGCCGTCACAGCGCCGAGCGCGACGTCACGGCGAAGACCACAAACGCCGCCCATCCCCACAGCAGGAATGCGGCCAGCAGGCCGAGCCACCAGCGGTCGGCCCTCGACAACCAGCCGGGCACCTGCCGCCAGTCCATCGCCACCATCGTGGCAGACAGCATCAACAGCGGATCGAACACGAAGGAATACCTCGGCTTCGAGATCGCGATCAAACACAACACGACCGCGCCGCCGATGACGGCGGCCAACAGGCCGGCCCATCCTGGCGCGCGATGACGAAGGACGAACAGGCCTGCCACGCCGCCGAACAGCACCATCGTCCACTGCAGGTTGGTGAGCAGCAACAACAGCAGCGAGGCTGGTGCGAAGACCCCGGCGCGGCCTTCCCCGCCAATCAGTTCCAGCACGTCAGTCTTCGGCACGAACACCCGGGCAAGGCGTCCCAGCGCCCGCCGTGCAAACTCCCCGGGATGCTCCCGAATCCACTGTACCGCCAGGCGCTGCGACTCCGCCGGCGTCTGGGTGAACGGCGGCAGCTGACCGGCGAACTGCTGCCGCCGAAACTCGATCTGGGCCGCCGTCGCACGTGGATTGAACAGATTCAGATCCTCGGCATACTGATCGCGGTTGCCGATGAACAGGTTGTAGGCGCTGTTGGTGGAAATCGTCAGTGCGCCGGCGGCGTACCAGTTCCAAGCGGCGTAGGCGCCGATGACGCACGAGCCGGCGGCCATCAGCGCAACGGCCGGATACGCGGCCTGCCGCCGCCAGAGCCCGACGATGCTGATGGGCGCGGTGAACAACACGGGCAACAGGCTTGGTCGCGTCAGCACCATGACGCCGGCCGTCACGCCGGCCACAACGAAGCTGCCAGTGGCGGCGCCCGGCGCCGTCACCAGCGCCAACATCCACAATGTCGCCAGCAGCGCAGGAATCTCCGAGGTGGCAAACTGCGCGTAGGACACAGCCGGCAGATACATCGCGTAGGCGATCGTGGCCAGGCTCGCGAACCGCGTGGAGCGAACCGCGTCCGCCGGCCACAGGGCCCGGCCGAGTCGGCCGGCGAGGATGGCGACGGCCACCGCACATGCGACGTCCATGGCGATCCACGCCAGCCTGACCAGCGCCAGCGCGTCCGATCCGCCAGCCAGACGAACCAGTGCGATCAGCCAGCCGGTGACCGGCGGCCAGAACAGGTCCTGCTGCCCCTGCAACAGCGCCGAGCCGACCTGGAAGTAGCTCTCCTCATCGGAGGCGAATCGCGAGGACGGTTGTGTCAGCCAGACGGCGAGCCGAACCACCAGGACACACGCGATCGGCCAGCGGGGCGTCTTGAAGTCGATGGTGCGATAGTATACCTGCCGGTGTCGATGTCTTCGTACCGCATGACGCGGTCGACGCTCCCGCAGGTCCTGGCCGCGAGCATCCTGCTGGCCGCGGTGGTGGTCGCATCGCCCCTGCTGGCGTGCGCGTTGATCGCTGCGCCGTTCTGCGTCGAGTGGGTGGGCCGGGGATTGCCGGCGCCCGAGCGCCGCGCGCTTTACGTGCTGCTGGGCGGCGCGTTGCTGGTGCGCCTCGCGCTGGTGGCGGCGCAGCTGATCGCCGGCCTGCCGATGCTCAACGACTCGGCCGTCGGCGCACTGGCCGGCGACGAGTCCTACTATCTGTCGCGCGCGCTGCGGGTGCGCGATCTGATGGCCGGCTACGCCGCCACCAAGTACGACTATTTCGTCGCCAACGATGCATACGGACAGACCAGCTATCTCACCGTGCTGACGTGGCTGCAGGTGGTGTTCGGTCCGACGCCGTACAGCCTGAAAGTGGTCAACGGCCTGCTGTTCGTGTGCGGCGCCGGTGTGCTGTTCCGCATGGCGCGCGCGTCCTTCGGACCGTTGCCGGCATTTGTCGGCCTGTCAGCGCTGCTGTTCTGGCCGTCGCTGCTGTTCTCCTCGGTATCGCTGCTCAAGGAGTCGATGTACTTTCTTGCCTCCAGCATCTTCGCCGTCGCCTCGTGGTGGTTGATCCGCTCGATCGCCGCCGGGCAGTGGCAGCGCGCGGCGATGCTGGTGCCGATCGGGTTGGGCGCACTCCTGCTACTCGACGGGCTGCGGCGCGGCGCCCTGATCCTGATGGCGGGCGGGCTGCTGGCCGGTCTTGCGATTTGGTGGTTCGGACAGACGCGGCGGCGCGTGGTGATGGCCGCGGCCGCCGGCGCCGTTGCCGTGACCGCAGTTATCGCGGTTCCCGCAGTTCACGACCGCGTGCTGCGAGCCGTCGAGAGCGCCGCCAAGATTCACGCCGGTCATGTCTTCACCGTTGGACACGTCTACAAGTTGATGGACGAGGGCTTCTACGTGCGGCCGCACGCCCCGGCGTCGTGGGATCTGCGGCTCACCGATCGGCAGGCGCTCCAGTTCGTGGTCAAGGCGGCCGTCAGTTTTGCCGTGACGCCGTGGCCGTGGGAAATGCGCTCGGCCGGAGAGCTGGCACTGCTGCCCGAACACATCGTCTGGTGTCTCATGGTGGGCCTGTTACCGTTCGGAATCGCCGCCGGATGGCGGCGTGATCCGCTGGCCACGGCACTGTGGCTGGGCCTGGCCATTCCCACGGCCGCCGCCGTGGCACTGACCAACGGCAATGTCGGGACGCTGATCCGGCTGCGCGGCCTGGCCACGCCGTACTTGGTATGGCTGGGCGCATTCGGATGTTGCGTAGTCGGCGAGCGACTGGCGGCGTCGCGCCTGGCGGGTCGCGGAGCGCTCATCGAAAGGCAGGCGCTATGAGTGTCATCGACGATCAGGGCCGGCTCGCCGGCCGCGTCAATATCGTCGATGTGATGGCCGGGGTGGTGCTACTACTGCTGGTGCCACTCGGCTACGGCACCTACCTGCTCTTCCGGCCGGCGGCGCCGGTCATCGAGTCAGTGGCGCCCTCGCAGATCAGCAAAGAGGAAGAACGCATCAGCGTCGGTGGCAGGCTGCTCGCGAAGTTCAAAATCACCGGCTCCGGGTTCACGCCGTTGTTACGGGCTCGCATTGGCAATGCCGACGCATTGGGGCTCGTCTTCGAGAACCCGAATTCGGCCGATGTGTTGGTAGGACTGGTCGCGCCTGGCGTGTACGATCTGGTGCTGCTCGACGGTGTCCAGGAAGTCGCGCGCGCCAGCCAGGCGATCCGTATCCAGCCCGAAACCGCCGCAGCATCGATCGTCGCCGCGGGATGGCTGATCGGCCTCGATGAGGCACAGGCGCAGGCCCTCACGGTCGGGACCGCATGGCCGACATCCTCACCGGCGTTCCAGGTGGTGGCGTTGGGCCCGCTGGTACCCGGCTTCCGGCAGATCGTCCTGGCCGGATCGACGGTCGAGATTCCGTCGCCCGAGACGCGCGCCCGCCGGGCGCTGCTGAAACTCGAATGCGGAGCGGCCGTGGTGCTGAATCCATGCGCGCTCGGCGATCTCCCCGAGTTCAGGGCGCCGCCCGTGGCCATTTCCTTGCCAGGCTGGGACCGGCTGCGGTTCGAGATCGACGAAGTTCTGCCGGCCAGCGACGCCGTCCGCGCGACGTTGCGCGTCCGGATGTCACCGTCGGGCCTCGACATCAGGCCCGGCGATCGCGACCAGTTGCTGGACGAGCGAGCGGCGGTGGTGCGCGCTGTCGCCGGAGACGTCGTCACGCTCGACGCCGGCGTCGACCGCTTTCATGACGGCTGGCGGTATCGCGGTCAACGCCTGTTGCCGGGCGCGATCATGGCCTTCACGACCGACCGCTACGACGCGCGAGGCACCCTTCAGAGTTTCAACCTGCAGGCGGCGCAGCCGTGATCGACGCCAACTTCCCGTCGTTGTCCGTGGCACTGGCCGGCAGCTGGCTCGGACGATCGATGGTCGGCGCCGTCTCGATCGCGGCGTCCGCGTGGCAGGCCTCTCGACTCAAACGCTGGATCACCGGCGCATCGTGGGTGAATACGGGATCGGTCGCGCGGGTCGCACTGACGGGCGCGGCCATCGCCCTGGCGGTGCAGCCAGCGCTGCCCCACTACACCCGCTCGATCCTGCCGCTGTTCTGGCCGGCCGGCGCGCTGCTGATGGTCGCGGTCATTGCCGTGTGGCCGGCGGCCTTCACCCGAGCGTGGCCACGTTCCACGCTCGTCCGTATCGTGCGACGCAGCCTCGGCGGCGCCGGATGATCACCCGCCGCGAATGGCTGGCGACCGCCGGCGCCTTGTGGCTGGGGCGCGGACGTGTCGGCGCGCGGCAGGCGGCCCGGGAGACGCTGCCCAACGGCATCATCCTGCCGTCGCCGTGGCCACCCCGCCGCCACACGTGGGACGCGGCGCCGCAGCAGCCCCCGTACGTGATCGCACCGCCGCCGATCATCGACATCGACACCGGCCGTCAGCTGTTCGTGGACGACTTTTTGATCGAGGAATCCGGGTTGCACCGCACCTTCCACGCCGCGACTTATCATCCGGCAAGCCCGGTGTTGCGGCCGACGCGGGACTACGAGCGCCGCGACCCGTACGAGCGCGTCGCCGGCCATCCCAGTCCCGCGGCCATGGTCTTCAGCGACGGCGTGTTCTTCGATCCCGCCGACGGCCTCTACAAAATGTGGTACATGGCCGGCTACCAGCAGCACACCGCGCTGGCGACGTCACGCGACGGCATCAGCTGGACGCGGCCCGCGCTGCCCGTCGTCCCCGGCACGAACATCGTGATGAATCGGTGGCGGGATTCGAGCACGGTGTGGCTCGATCATCAGGCCGCGGGTGGCGCGCGCTTCAAGATGGCGGCCTACGATCTCGAAGCAAAGCGGCTGCGGCTCTACGTCTCCGGCGATGGCGTGCGCTGGACGGAGACCGGCCAGAGCGGCGTCTGCGGCGACCGCAGCACGTTCTTCCGGAACCCGTTCCGCGGCACCTGGGCCTTCAGCCTTCGGGCCGATCGACCTGGATCGCTGACGCGCTATCGCCGCTACATCGAGGTCCGGGACTTCCCGGCCGCGAACTGGGATGATGGCGATCCGGTCGTCTGGTCCGGCGCGGACAGTGGCGATCTGATGCGCGCCGACCTGCGGACCGAGCCGCAGCTCTACAACGTGGACGCCGTCGCGTATGAGAGCCTGATGCTGGGTCTATTCACCATGTATCGCGGCGAACAGCCGGGCCGCGAAAAGCCGAATGATGTGTGCGTCGCCTTCAGCCGCGACGGCTTCCATTGGTCGCGGGAATCGCGGACGCCGTTCATCAGCGTGTCGGAGCGGCCAGGTGATTGGAACTGGGCCAACGTCCAGTCTGCCGGCGGTTGTTGCGTGATGGCCGGAGACACGCTCTATTTTTACGTCAGCGGCCGGCAGGGGATTCCCGGGACCGAGTTGCCGGGCGAATGCAGCACCGGCCTGGCCACGCTCCGCCGCGACGGGTTCGCGTCGGTGAGCGACCAGTTCCCTCCAGGCGCGGCCCGGCCTGGCGGGCCGATGCGGGGCTCCCTGGTGACGCGCGTGCTGCGTTCGTCTGGCGGCCATCTCTTTGTCAACGCCAGCGTGCGCGGCAGAATCAGGGCGGAGGTGCTCGATCGCGACGGCCGACCGATCGCGCCGTTCACGATCGACCAGAGTGTCGCCGTGACCGGCGACGGCACCCGTTTGCCGCTGACCTGGAAAACAGGAACCCTCCGGGCGATCTCGGGGCAGGCCATCCGTCTGCGCTTTGTCCTCGACCGCGCCGAGTTGTATGCGTTTTGGATCAGCCCCTCGGCCGCCGGGC
>Ga0194120_10001612_pt1 | contig 40605 bp, 41 predicted proteins | sample TA2MahCa65mmetaG_FD_148642 | JGI IMG/M metagenome (GOLD analysis project Ga0194120, IMG submission 148642) | Freshwater microbial communities from Lake Tanganyika, Tanzania - TA2015019 Mahale Deep Cast 65m | ecosystem: Environmental > Aquatic > Freshwater > Lake | place: Tanzania: Lake...
GCTTACGGTATTATGGTATCAATATTGGATTGTATACAATAGTCACGAATACGACAAAAAAAGAGTTGAAATGGATGTGAATTTAAGCCAATTGGCCGACAAAATTGATCGTTTATTACCCCAAACTCAATGTGGTCAGTGTGGGTATAAAGCCTGTAGACCTTATGCGGAAGCGATTGCCAAAGGTGATGCTTTAATCAATCAGTGTCCGCCTGGTGGTGACAAAGGGATTGAGCAATTAGCAGGACTTTTAGGGGTTGAAATTTTGCCGCTTAACCCTGCACATGGCTGTCAACAAGATAGACTGCAAGCGATTATTAAGGAAAATGCGTGTATTGGTTGTACTCGTTGTCTTCCGCCTTGTCCGGTCGACGCCATTATTGGTGCTTCAAAACAAATGCATACTGTTATTGCAAACGAATGTACCGGTTGTGGTTTATGTGTCGCGGAATGCCCCGTGGATTGCATTGCAATGGTGCCAGTTGTTAATGCGTACGATCCAAATCAAGCCAGACGACGCTACCAAGCCAAGCTTAAGCGTCAGGCTAATCAAGAACTTCAAAAACAACAGCGGTTAGAAAAACAAAAATTATTGTTGGCCAAAATCAAACAGAATAAGTCTGCCAGTACTGATGGCCAATGACTTTAGTCGGCGTATGGCTTATACTAAGGGGCTGTTGCGCCCTTAGCTCAGCTGGATAGAGCGTACCCCTCCGGAGGGTAAGGCCAGAGGTTCGAATCCTCTAGGGCGCGCCAGTTTAGGGAGAAACCGAAGTTAAACGCCCTTACGGTTTTGCATTCTGCGTTTGCGTCTAAGTACCAATGTCACAATTGGGCCTGAAAGAGCATAGCCCACTGAAAGCAGAAAAAGCATACGTTGCGGTTGCGCCATCACGAAACCAATCACTAACATAGCAATGATGGTCACAATAAAAGGAACTTTGTTTCTGAAATCGAGTTCTTTAAAGCTGGAATAACGAAAATTGCTCACCATCAGTAAGCCGGTGGCAATGCTTGTGATTACGGCCAGATATTGGACATTGTCTGGGCTGTAACCATTTTCAATACAAAACCAAATGCCACCCGCGATAATCGCAGCTGCAGCTGGACTCGGTAATCCTTGAAAGTAACGTTTGTCCGCTACTTCAACCTGGGTATTGAATCGAGCTAATCGTAATGCGCCTCCTGCCATATGAACAAAAGCCGCAAATAAACCCACTTGTCCTAAATCAGCAAAGGCCCATAGGTAAGTGACAATGGCTGGAGCAACTCCAAATGAGACCATATCTGAGAGGCTGTCATACTGGACTCCAAATTCACTTTGCGTATTGGTCAATCTGGCTACACGTCCATCCAGGCCATCCAGAACCATGGCGATAAACATGGCGATCGCAGCGGTTTCATAATGTTCGTTAATTGCCGATGTAATCGCATAAAAGCCAGAAAACATCGCGCCGGTCGTAAACAGGTTAGGCAATAAATAGATGCCGCGGTGGCGCGGTTTATTGGTTTGTTGGGTCATGCTGTTTAGATCCTGAATTGGCATTGCGGCATTGTATCCTGCCAATATGACAAGTGTTAGCCGAATCAGCTGCAGACGAAAAAAAGCCCGTTAAAAACGGGCTTAAAATCGATATTACAGACAATTAGTTTTTGGATTTGTCTACGATTTGATTGGCTTTAATCCAAGGCATCATAGCGCGCAGTTTGCCGCCAACTTGCTCAATAGGATGTTCAGCGTTTAGACGACGGCGTGCAGTCATTTCAGGATAGCCGGTTTGGCCTTCCAGAATGAATTGTTTTGCATAGCGGCCTTCTTGGATATTTTGTAAGGCTTCTTTCATCGCTTGACGGCTTTCATCATTGATCACGCGTGGACCTGTGACGTATTCACCATATTCAGCGTTGTTTGAAATTGAGTAGTTCATGTTGGCGATACCGCCTTCGTACATGAGGTCAACGATCAGTTTCAATTCATGCAAACATTCGAAGTAAGCCATTTCGGGTGGGTAACCCGCTTCTGTCAGGGTTTCGAAGCCTGCTTTTACCAATTCCACTGCGCCACCGCACAATACTGCTTGTTCACCGAATAAATCAGTTTCGGTTTCATCGCGGAAGGTGGTTTCAATAATGCCTGAACGACCACCGCCTATGGCTGAAGCATAAGATAAGCACAACTCTTTAGCTTTACCTGAAGCATTTTGATGAATAGCAATTAAATCTGGAATACCGCCGCCGCGAACGAATTCTGAACGAACGGTATGGCCAGGTGCTTTTGGTGCAATCATGATGACGTCTAAGTCAGCACGTGGCACGATCTGGTTGTACAAAATAGCAAAGCCATGGGCAAATGCCAGTGCAGCGCCTTGTTTGATATTCGGTTCGATTTCTTCTTTGTAAAGTTTAGACTGGAATTCATCTGGAGTCAGAATCATGACGACATCAGCAGATGCAACAGCTTCCGCAACGTCTTTTACGCTAAGACCACTGTTAGTGGCTTTGGCAACAGAAGCTGAATTAGGACGCAGACCCACCACGACATCAACACCGGAGTCTTTCAGGTTATTTGCATGCGCATGGCCTTGTGAGCCATAACCAATGATGGCAACTTTTTTGCCTCTGATGATCGAAAGATCAGCGTCTTTATCGTAATAAACTTGCATATTTTTTCTCGTAGTTGGGTTTAGCAATCAATAAATTATAAATGAAGACCTTTTTCACCGCGTGAAATTCCGGTAGGTCCGGAGCGGACGACTTCAATAATGGATTCGGCATCGAAACCATGAACAAAGGCGTCAAGTTTGTTGGACTGGCCTGTCATCTCTATCACGTAACTATTCGGTGTGACATCGATAATTTTGCCGCGGAAGATATCAACCATGCGCTTAACTTCTTCGCGTGTTTCATGGGTGGTTTTAATCTTCACCAGCATCAATTCACGTTCAATGTGTGCCGATTCGGCAAGATCAATGAGTTTGACGACATCAATCAACTTGTTAAGTTGTTTGGTGATTTGTTCAATGATTTCATCATTGCCACTGGTTACCAACGTCATGCGGGACAAACTGGAGTCTTCAGTAGGAGCGACAGTCAGAGATTCGATATTATAGCCGCGCGCGGAAAATAAACCTGCAACACGTGAAAGCGCGCCGGATTCATTTTCAATCAAAATAGAAATAATATGTCTCATTATGACAGCTCGCTATCAAACGGAGTGCTGGGGGCAACGCGCAACTTCATTTCGTTGTGTGCTTTACCGGCTTCAATCATGGGGTATACGTTTTCGGTGCGATCAGTCATAAAGTCTAAGAACACGGTACGGTCTTTCATTGCAAAAGCTTCTTCAAGTGCGCCACGCACATCTTCAGGTTTTTCAATGCGCATTCCCACATGGCCATAGGCTTCTGCTAGTTTCACAAACTCAGGAATAGTGTCCATATAAGATTGTGAATAACGACTTTGGTAAGAAAACTCCTGCCATTGTCTCACCATGCCCATGTAACGGTTATTTAAGTTAATAATTTTTACTGGCGTATTAAATTGTAATGCAGTGGATAGCTCTTGTATGCACATTTGAATACTGGCTTCACCTGTAATACACGCAACATCACTGTCTGGGTAGGCCAGTTTAACGCCAATCGCTGCGGGTAATCCGAAGCCCATAGTGCCCAGTCCACCTGAATTAATCCAGCGTCTTGGCTTGTTGAAGTGATAGTACTGGGCAGCGTACATTTGATGCTGACCAACGTCTGAGGTAATGAAAGCATTACCGCCGGTTACTTCGTAAAGTTGCTCGACAACATATTGAGGCTTGATGATGTTGGAGTCACGCTCATAATCAAGACAGTCGATAGAGCGCCAGTCATTGATGGTTTTCCACCATTCAACCAGCGCAGGTTTGTTGGGTTGATGGCTGGCTTCACGAATCATCTCCAGCATTTGTTCTAAAACAGGTTTGACTTCGCCAACAATAGGCACATCAACCTTAACCGTTTTAGAAATTGAAGCGGGGTCGACATCAATATGAATAATTTTGGCATAGGGACAAAACTTTGAAAGCTTGCCGGTCACGCGATCATCAAAACGGGCGCCCACTGCCAGAATGACATCGCTCTCATGCATGGCCATATTGGCCTCATAGGTGCCGTGCATACCCAGCATGCCTAAAAACAATGGATCTGGCGCAGGGTAGGCGCCCAGTCCCATCAGGGTTTGGGTAATGGGGTAGCCGAGTAAGCGGGTAAGTTCAATCAGTTCTTGATGGGCTTCGCCTAAGATAACGCCGCCACCGGAATAAATGATGGGGTGCTCGGCCTGAAGCAGTATGTCGACTGCTTTTTTAATCTGCCCTTTGTGGCCCACTACAATCGGATTGTAGGAGCGCATGCTGACCTTTTCAGGGTAATGATAAGGTACTTTAATATTAGGGTCGGTAATGTCCTTAGGAATGTCGACCAAAACAGGGCCAGGGCGACCAGTAGTCGCTACATAGAAAGCTTTTTTGATGGTTTCTGCTAGTTTGGTGACATCTTTGACGAGAAAATTATGTTTAACGCAAGGACGGGTGATTCCTACGGTATCCACTTCCTGAAAAGCGTCGCTGCCAATCACCGGTGAAGGTACTTGGCCGGACAGAACAATCATAGGAATAGAGTCCATGTAGGCTGTCGCAATGCCTGTTACCGCATTGGTTGCTCCAGGGCCCGAGGTCACCAGTACTACACCTGGTTTGCCTGTCGCTCTGGCATACGCATCCGCCGAATGGGTTGCAGCCTGCTCGTGTCTGACCAGAATATGTTTGACTTCATCTTGATGAAAAATTGCATCATAAATATGCAATACTGAGCCACCAGGATAGCCAAATACAAATTCGACACCTTCATCTTTAAGACATTGGACTAGGATTTGTCCGCCACTAAGTTCCAATTTCATACCCTCAAAATAAACAAAACTGTTTGCTAAGCAAACTTCACGGAAAAGGGTTGATAAGCTACTGTCTTTAAGCGGGTTCGTCAAGGGGAAAGCTGATAAGTTTTATGATTAAGATTGCTAAACGGGTTGGAGATACGCTTTGGGTCGGGATACTGTAGATGTTTGGAGAGTAAATTTACTTGCTGAATGCACTCATCTGTCTGCGCATAAGGCGTTTTTATCGGATGATGAGTGGGTCAAGTTTGAGCAGTTTAAAAATCACAAACAAGCGGATTACTATGCAATTGTCAGGTCTGTACAAAGACAAATTTTGGCGAAATACCTCGAGGGGGATCCCAGGTCAATTCGGATCCAAAAAGGTCTTTACGGCAAGCCTGAGGTAGGCAATCAAAAATTATTTTTCAATATTTCCCATTCTGCCGATTGTTTGCTAGTGGCAGTTTCCAGTCGGAATGAGGTGGGTGTGGATATTGAGTTGGTCAGAGAACGTAATCATTTGTCTGTTTTAGTTGATCGATGTTTTGCGCTTAAGGAACGGCAGTATTGGCTGGATTTGCCTGATATCGATAAGCTGGAATTTTTTTATCGTTTCTGGGTGGCGAAAGAAGCTTTTGTTAAGGCAGTTGGTAGAGGGATTGCGCTAGGTATGTCGGGTTGTGAGTTGTCTTTACCCGATCAAAGTGGTTTTAGTGTAATTCCTCAGGCTTATGGTTCTGCGGACGATTGGTCGCTCACTTTCCTGGATATCGATTCAGCTCATCAAGCCGCGTTGGTGACTCAGGCAAAACATATCCAGGTAAATGTGCTGAGTTATAAAATCGATAGACAATAAAAAAGCCGCTTAAAGCGGCTTTTTTGCATCTCAGTACTAACGAGATTAACGTTTTGAGTACTGTGGACGTTTTCTCGCACCATGAAGACCAATCTTTTTACGTTCAACAACGCGAGAGTCGCGTGTCACGTAACCTGCTTTACGCAATGGTGATCTCAAGGCTTCATCGTATTCCATCAAGGCACGTGTCAGGCCATGTCTTATGGCGCCAGCTTGACCAGAAGGGCCGCCACCGCTAACGATGATGTTAATATCAAAGTCAGTGTTTTTGCCCAAAAGCTCCAGAGGTTGTCTGGCAATCATTTCGTCAGTTTTACGACCGAAATATTGCTCAACAGATTGTTTGTTGATGATAAATTTTCCAGAGCCTACAGTCGCATAAACACGTGCAACTGCACTTTTACGACGACCTGTTCCATAGTATTGAGCTGCCATGACTTCTACCTGCTTATAATTCTAAAACTTTAGGTTGCTGAGATTGATGGTTATGCTCAGAACCAGCGTAAACTTTTAATTTCTTGAACATTGCGCGACCTAAAGGGTTTTTAGGTAACATGCCTTGTACCGCAGTTGTCAAAATGCGATCAGGGAATGTTTGACGCAGCTTGCCAAGAGAAGTAGATTTCATGTTACCCACATAACCAGTATGGTGGTAATACATTTTGTCTTTCTCTTTGTTGCCGGTCACGCCGATTTTTTCAACATTGACAACGATGATGTAGTCACCGGTATCAACATGAGGTGTGTATTCGGGTTTGTGTTTGCCGCGAAGACGTCGTGCAATCTCAGTAGCAAGGCGACCCAGGGTCTTTCCTTCTGCATCAATTACGTACCAATCGCGCTTTACTTCTGCGGGCTTTGCACTAAATGTTTTCATCTTAGCTTCTTAAATCTGGTTAATACGTTTATAAAGAGGGCGAATTCTACTCAATGCAATCCATAACTTCAAGTTAATTTACAGTTTGATTTTAAGAGAATGCAATTTTCGATACAAATGGGTACGTTCCATACCGATGGCAGACGCCAGTTTTGCTACACTTCCGCCGTTTTTTTCGAAATGATACTCAAGGTAGGATTTTTCGAAATGATCACGTGCTTCTTTCAGCGGTAGGTTAAAAAACTCGGGCACATTATTGCCTAATTTGGGCTGTTCGGCAATTGAGCCCAAGGCTGTTTTCACTTCGTCCAGCTCAATATCATCTCCGGCACCCAAAATCATGAGTCTTTGTACCAGGTTGCGTAATTCTCGCACATTGCCCGGCCAGGAGTAATGACGCAGGTAATTTTGAGCCGCCATAGAAAAGCGCCGGAAAGGCAGTTTTTCTTGGACAATAAAATGATCAACATAGAAGTTAAGCAAATTAGGCACGTCTTCGTTATGAGCGCGCAAGGGTTCTATGTCCAGTTTTACTACGTTCAGTAAGTAATACAGATCTTGTCGGAACCGGCCACTTTTGACTTCATCATCTAGTGACATGCGTGTTGAAGCAACCACCCGAACATCCACGCGAACGGCTTGGCTGCCCCCTACACGTAGAAAGGAACTGGATTCCAGGGCGCTGATCAGGCGTGATTGGGTTTCTGGATCCATGCCACCGATTTCACCCAAAAACAAGGTGCCGCGATCGGCTTGTTCCAATAGGCCGCGATAAATACGACCATTTTCCTCACGACCAAAAAATTCTACAGCGGCATTTTCCGGTGAAATACTGCCGACCGAAACATCTACAAATGGACCATCACGTCTGGGGCTGTTGCTATGCAGGTAGCGGGCAAACATTTCTTTACCGACCCCGGCTTCACCGACAAACAGGACGCGTGCGTCGTGTTGAGCCAGTCGCTTTAAATTATCTTTGGTGCGTTCGATGACGGCGCTTTTGCCAATAGGTTCGACACCAATCATCAGTTGTTGTTTGAGCCCGGCATTTTCACGCTGCAATGAGCTTGCTTCCAAGGCACGTTCAACGATCAACAATAATTTGGCCAGCGACAAAGGTTTTTCTAAAAAGTCGTATGCGCCCAGGCGAGTAGCTTCTACAGCCGATTCTACCGAGGCATGGCCCGACATCATGATGACTGGACCCAAGGGGGAATCATCGGCGACCCATTCTCGTAACAAGGTAATCCCGTCACAATCTGGCATCCAGATGTCGAGCAGGATCAGATTAGGGGGGCGCTGGTTGCGCAGTTTTCTGGCTTCGGCGGCATTTTCTGCCATGGCGACTTCATAACCCTCGTCCTCAAGGATTTCAGACACCAATTGACGGATATCGTGTTCGTCATCGACAACCAAAATGTAAGGCGCTTGTTTATTCATTGTTGATTCCCTAGTGAAAAGCCGGCAGCTGTATCACAAATCCGGCACCGGCATTATATGCTGTATCAACCCAGATCACGCCAGCATGTTCTTCGATAATTTTCTTAACAATGGCCAAACCCAAGCCTGTGCCTTTGGCCTTGCTGGTGACATAGGGTTCAAAAACAGTCTCAATCTGTTCGGTGTTTAGGCCTGATCCATTGTCATAAATGCCCAATTCAACATACTCAGTATTGTTGCGATTGACGTTACTGATTTTAATATCGATTTTGCATTGTTCAGTTGAAGCCTCGAGAGCATTCTTGATCAGATTGTGCAAAACCTGACGAATACTGACCTGATCGACCTCTACATAGGTGTTGCCTTCAGGAAAATGGCACTCAAAAATCGCGCCAGATTGCAGGTATAAGGCTAAAACCTCTTGAATTAAATCGTGTAAATTGAGGCGCTCCACTTGTTTTTTGGATGGACGAGCATACTCTGAAAAATCATCGACCATCCGTTTCATCGCTTCAACTTGTTGCACAATGGTTCGCGTGCCTCGTTGCAGAAATTCGGCCGAGCTTTCCGGTAATTCTTTGGCTAATTTATGCTGTAACCGTTCGGCTGATAGCTGAATTGGGGTCAGAGGATTCTTGATTTCATGCGCCAAACGTCTGGCGACTTCTCCCCACGCAGCGTTTTTCTGGGCCTGAATTAAGTCGGTGACATCGTCAAAAACCACAATCGCCCCGATCCGGTCGCCGGTGTGAGAGAACAAAGGCGTGCCGCGGCATAATAATTCCTGGCGTCCATTCGGACCTAAAAACACAATGCGCTGTTCCCAAATGTCATCGGCTTGTTCTAACAACCGTTGTATGGCCACTAAGATTTCAGCCAGTTCGTGATGTTTGCTGGCCAAGTTCATGAGATTTTGTCCCACAAAATGACTGACCGGAATGTGCAGGATGCGATAAGCGGCTTGATTGGCAGTGCGAATGTCAAAGTTCGCATCAAAACTGATAACGCCAGCCGTTAAGTTGGCCAGAATGGTTTCTAAGTAAGATCTTTGGTTTTCGGCTTCCAGACCGGCAATCCGTGTTTCATCTCGGGAGCGAGCAATTCGGCGGGTCATTTGATTGAACGATTCAACCAGAAACCCTAGGTCATCTTGATTGGTAACGGGCAATTGTTGCTGATAATCGCCTTCCGCAACTGCCTGGGTACCTTTCACCAGTTCTTTGACCGGTGCCACGATATTGCGAATACTGACGAAAGCGACCCAGATAGCCGCCAATAAGCTCAATAATAAGACCAGGAGCAGAATCAGGGAAAAGCTGGTTTTCAGTGAGTCTCTGAGGAAAGTCATTTCCTGAAAACGAATAAAGGCGAACTCTATGGAGTCAGAAAGATCGGAAATACGGGTCGGGACTCGATATAAGACTTGCAAATAAACATGCTGTTGATTGGGAATAGGCTCAATGATGCGGGCTACCATTGCATCGTTTTCTAGGGGCTCATAGGCGAAATAAGCGTGGTTTTGACGCAGTTGTAACCAGATCTGTTCATCCGGTAAATGCGGCAAAATATCGCTGGGGTCAGTGCTTGTGGAGGCGAGGATATGACCTTGATTAGAAAATACTGCAATCTCCAGCGCTTCAGATTCGCTGGCCAGACTACCAAGTTCCAGCGCGATTGCACTATCAGCCTGGTTTTGAAGTTTGGCAGACATTTGACGCGTCTGTTTGATATGCCAGTTCATCCGCTGGCCTAACGATGACTGGCTGAGTTCTAAGGCGTCATCCATGGCGCGGTCAATTTCAACGTTAAACCAACTATCAATCCCTTGGTGAAGAAATTGCACTGAAAAATAAAACACGATCGCGGCGGGCGCCAGAGCTAACAACACAAATAATGAAATCATCCGGGTCGTCAGTCTTGATCCCGCTTCTTTTTTGCGTAGTTCACGCATCAAAGAATAGGCATTAAAAATGACTAGGCCCAATAGAATGATAGACCCCAGTGTATTGATGACTAATAACCAAGAATAAATTTCACCTAGCTCTGAAGATTCCTGGCTGGCGCTACTCATTAGTTGCAGCGATAGCATCACGAAGCCAAGCAGCAGCAATATTGATGCGCTAAAGGGGATTTTTATTTTTGAATAGGCCATATGAACCAAGGGCTAGATAAATTCCACTCGCGGTGAATATAGGTAAATGGTCTTAAGGGGACTGGTAATAATTCCCGGTTGAAGCGGCTTCTGACTGCCAGCAAATAACGCTGATGAGTCTCAATAAGCGCGGGGTCAATCATCGCCTGATGCCGGGGAAACGACATAAAATTGAGTGCAGCGCTCAAGGTCAGAAACATCTCCGGAAGCTGATCACTGGTCTTAACCTCGTATTGCTTCAATAAGGCATGGTATTGAAGAGTCTGTCGAAGTTGTTGTTTGTAAATCTGGTGAGTCCACAAAAAGCCTGGGCGGCGAATTTCAAAACGAATATCCCAGGCTAATGGCACCCCTTTTTCCAAGGCTTCTCTGGCGACGGGGCTCAGTTGATAATCGATTTCCGTCTCAATCTGATATTCGGAATTGATTTCAACAAGGCCAGCATGGTGGATAGTGACACCGTATTCCTCGGCTGATACCCAGTTGGGCATCAGTAACAGATAAATTAGCAGGCCTAATTTAGCCAGCCTTACGCAATTTAGCATAATAAAAGCCATCCATTTGCTGCTGTCCTGTCAAAATCTGTCGCCCGTGTGGTCGTTGTTCGCCCCAGTCTGCCTCAATAGTCACTTCCTCGGCATCAGGATGACGCGCTAAAAAACTGGCAATTTGCTGTTCGTTTTCTTCCTTAAGGATGGAACAGGTGGCGTAAAGTAAAACGCCGCCGATGGCTAACATACTCCAAGCAGCATCCAAAATTTGGCTTTGTAGGGTTTGCAGGGCTTGAATGTCATCGGCTCGGCGCAATAATTTAATGTCAGGATGTCGACGTATCACGCCCAGAGCAGAGCAGGGTGCATCTAAGAGGATACGTTCAAACTTTAAGGAAGATCCCCATGCTTGGATTTGAGTGGCATCCGCAGCTAAAGTTTGGGCTTTTAGATGTAAGCGGTGCAGGTTTTCCTGTACACGTTGTAAGCGTTTATCATCAATATCGACAGCCAAGAGAACCTGTAATTGTGTCTGGCTTTCTAAGATGGCCGCTGTTTTGCCGCCAGGTGCCGCGCATAAATCTAAGACACGATCCGAGGGTTGGCAATCCAAGAGGTCAGCCGCTAACTGAGCGGCTTCGTCCTGCACGGAAACCCAGCCATCCCTGAAACCAGGAAGTTCATCCACATTGACGGCCTGATTTAAGCTAATGCCAAAAGGGCTGAACTGACATTCTTGGTGTGTAAAACCTAAAGACAGTAATTGTTGGCTATAGGCTTCCCGACTGGCTTGCAAACGGTTGACACGGAGTGTCATCGGGGCGGCCAGGTTATTGGCTGCGAGTAAGTGGCTTGCTTGTTCAGGCCATTGTTGCTGAATGCGTTTTCTTATCCACTCGGGATGGTTAAGGTGTTGTTGCGTCGTCTTTTCGCTCAAGCTAGCCATCGACTCACTATCACGTTGATATTGACGCAGGACGGCGTTGACTAGGGCTTTTGCCCAAGGCTTATGTTTGGTCGCAGCAACGGTTTCCGCTACGGCGGCATGGGGTTTGATGCGCATGTATTGCAGCTGGTAGATGCCAGCTAAAATCAGGCATTCGATATCACCCTCTTTGCTTTTAAGAGGTTTGCTGACGAGTTGTGCAAGCTGATCATTCAGTTCGAAATAATGACGGATCACGCCATAAACGATTGCCTGGACCAGTGCTTTATCCTTAGGGTTAGCCAGTCCTGCAACATGATGATCCAAGGCCGAGGTCAGTGATTGGCCATTATGAATGACGGCGGTTAGTGTTTGTGCAGCGAGTCTGCGTAAGTTCATAAGCCTAGGGATTCGCCGGCGCATTGATGCGCGTTAAGAAAGTCTGCTGCGTGGATTCGTTTGCCGCCAGGGAGTTGGACCTCAAGCAGGCGAAGACTGCCTTGGCCGGTACCCACTTCAATTTGATGATCATTGATCTCAATCCGCCCCGGTTTGCTGTCTGGGTTGCTTGAACAAAGTTCTGCGCCCCAGATTTTTAAGGTTTGGCCCTTGAAAGTGGTTTGGGCAACGGGCCATGGATTCAGGCCACGAATCTGTCGATCCAGTTCTACAGCCGATGCTTGCCAGTTTATCAGGGATTCATGTTTTTCCAGTTTGTGTGCATAAGTCACCAGGCTTTCATCCTGAACTTCGCCTTCAGTATCACCTTCAGCATAGCGATTTACAACCTGAATCAGGCCTTGTGCACCAAGCTCAGCCAAAAGATCATGAAGTTCGCTGGAAGTGCTGTGATTGCCGATTGGGCATTCAATTTTATACAGCATATCCCCGGCATCGAGCTTGCGAGCAACTTTCATGATGGTGATGCCGGTTTTCTCGTCACCCGCCATGATCGCGCGATGAATAGGTGCAGCCCCACGCCAGCGAGGCAGTAATGATCCATGCACATTGATGCAGCCTAAACGAGGCGTGTCGAGGACAGCCTGAGGCAGAATCAGCCCATAGGCAACAACGACCATCAGGTCGGCATTCAGGCTGGCGAGAGTGTCCAAGGCTCCCGCTTCTTTGAAATTTTCCGGCTGATAAACCGCTATACCTGATTGTTGAGCCAGTTGTTTGACCGGACTGGCGGTCAGTTTCTGTCCACGGCCTGCGGGTCTATCAGGTTGGGTATACACCCCGCAAACAGTGTGTTCGCTGTCAATCAAGGCTTGTAAAGAAGCGACAGCAAAAATCGGGGTGCCAGCAAAGATAATACGCATTAAGTGTCCTGACGTCCCTGAGATTTATGGATTTTTTCCAGTTTATTTTTGATACGCGTGCGTTTAAAAGCGGAAATATAGTCGACAAATAAATGTCCATCTAAATGATCCATTTCGTGTTGAATACAAACGGCAAGAAGATCGCGTGCTTCTAATTCAAAGCGTTCACCGTTGCGATTCAGTGCGCTGATTTTGATATGTTCAGCACGCGACACTTTTTCAAAAAAACCCGGCACCGACAAACAGCCTTCCTCTGCTTCGCTGACACCGTTTTTCTCAATGATCTGTGGGTTGATCAGGCAGATAGCTTGGTTTTTTTCATCGCTGATGTCCATCACGATAACGCGTTTATGCACGTTGACTTGGGTGGCAGCAAGACCAACACCACGCGCTTCGTACATGGTTTCCAGCATGTCATCGACTAAGCGCTGAATTTCACTGTCCACAAGTTCGACCGGTTTGGCAATGGTTCTTAAGCGCTTGTCGGGGAATTCGAGGATATTCAGAATAGCCACTCATCACTCCATAAGAAAATTAATAGTGAAATTCTATCTGAAATTGGTCTGGCTGACATGATGCGTGCGAGTTTTGAAACCCAAAAGGGCCGTTTTCCGGCCCTGAGTGTTCAGAATAGGCGGAATTAAGGGTTAACCGTATAGGTTTGGCTGTAATGACCTACATTTTTACAAACGTCTCGGCTAACCGGTGATTCGCAGGATAGGTCGCTAAATTCAGCTTTCAATTCACCTGGACGGTCCGGTACGAAATAAAAACGGAAATTAGGGTCGGCGCTAATCGCGATATCGATTTTGGCTTTAAGCACCGGTTTGTCGTTAAAACTGACTTTAAGTTGATCAATAAAATGCGATTTGCGCACAAAACGGGTGATCTGATCCATTTGCATACCAGTCAGGTTAGGATGGCTGATCATGAGTTGAGCCAAAGAAGCCTGACCGGCAGTCACACCTTCATCCAAACGGAATTTAACTTTCCCCAAGCGACTCATGGCTTCGTCTAAGTTGGCCCCTATCGGTGCCGAACATCCGCCGCTGGCTTTGACAAATTTCTTGCTCATACTGAATTTGCCATCATTGGTTTCGGCAATCGCACGGATATTACTATAGGTGTTGACTCTAACTCGCATGGCTAGATCAGCTTTGCCGCTTTCTGGAAAAAACTCAAATTCACCGACAAATGGGAATGGGTTTTTGTCGACAAACAGCCAGATCTTTTTGATGTAATGCTCTTTGCTTTGAGCCAATTTGCTCGTGACTTTAATCGGCACGATCGCCGGATCTTCGGCACGATAGGGCACTTCCAGATCAATCGTGTCATTCGATTCTTCTATACTTTTGCCATTAAAGAACTGGGTTTTTAGAGTGCTGTTCCAAGTGATGTCATCACCTTCAGCAAAGACATTGCTACTCAGACTAAGCAAGACGCTGAGAATGAAGCTAAACGTTTTCATGTGTGAACTCCTCTGTTGTTTTAATCTTCCCATTCCAGTTCAGCAAAAGCGATGGTGATATTTTTGCGATGGAATTGTTCAGCCAATTGCCATTGGTTGGGGTTATTGATACCGATGTTACTAACCGCTTGCTCAAGGGTTTTGCCGTTTTTAATGTAACTGCGAATATCCTGAGCCAATTGGCTTAAATACTGTTTTTCGGCTTGCATACCTAAAGGCCAATGGCTGACAGGTTTACCGTGACCAGGTATGACCAGTCGATACGGTTGTTTTGCTAATTTGTCTAGCTCAGTTAACCAGCCTTTGAGACTGCCATCGATGACGGGAATATGCTCCAGAAACAAGAGATCGGCTAACCAAAGCGTTTGCGTCGTCTGATCGAAGACACTTAAGTCATTATCAGTATGCGCTGCGGGATGAGCGGTTAAGCGTATTATCCGGTTACCTAGATCCAGATTTAGACTGTCTTTGACCTCAATATCGGGCGGAATAATATGGTCCTGATTCACTTTGATATTCAGGACTTCATCGGCGCGACTCAGATAATGCGGGGCTCGGCTCGCCATGGCACGTGCTAATTTGTGATGCCCTACGAATTTTACCCCTGCGGTCTTAAAAGCCAGATTGCCGTAAATATGGTCGGGATGAACGTGAGTGTTGATAACGTAGCAAATCGGGGTGCTGGTGGTTTGCTGAATAGCATGCCGCAACGCCATTCCTTGTTGAGGACTGCCACCGCTATCGATAACCGCTACGCACTGAGTGCCCACAATAAAGCCAATATTGGCAATATCGCCGTGATTGTGTCGATCCGGCCAGTGCTCATTGGATTGGTGCATGTAGACGCCTGGCGCTACTTCACTGAGGTTCAAGGCGGGAACAGCGAGGCAGTTAAAACTCAGCAATAGACCGGAAAGGCAGACGAGCAATTTCATGGGATTTCCTCTAATGAGCGATGAGCTTCAGATATTCAGACTCCGCTACAATATCGCGGCTGGATTCGATGCGATCCAAATAAACTAGACCTTGTAAATGGTCAAATTCATGTTGAAAAACGCGGGCAGGAAAGTCTTTTAAATCAATTTGTTGTGATTTTCCCTCGCGATCTTGAAAGCGGACTCTGATGGCTTGATAGCGGGGCACAAGTGCGCGAATGCCTGGTACACTGAGACAGCCTTCCCAGCCTTTAACCAGAGTAGGGTTAAGGATTTCAAGTTGGGGATTGCACAGAATGGTAGCAGGCATTTCAGGTGCATCAGGATAGCGATTGGTTGGACGAGAGGCCACAATCACAATCTGCATAGCAACACCGATTTGCGGCGCCGCGATACCAACGCCATTGCCTGATTCCATTAAGGTTTGCATGCTGCTGAGGCAATCCAGAAATTCAGGGCTATTGAATACGGTCACAGGTGTGGCGATTTGCCTCAGCAAGGGATTTCCGAGTTGGAGTACGGTGTTTTCGGTCATGACTAAGCCAGTATGAAATGCTTTGGGTGGGCAGTATACTGTGCTTTATTAGATTTTACGCATATTTGCCATGGCCCTGAGTCTTGGCTTTACAGATTCAGGCTTTTTTGGGATAGTGCCGCCCGCGACGTCAAGTAATTCAAGGCTTGATCGTGGGCGATAATGTTGTTTGCTTTTGATATGACGAGGAATATAACGATGAAAAAAAATTACAAAGGTTCAATCGCTGTTGCTATCACGGGTTTATTACCATTGGCATCGCAGTTTGCTCAGGCCGAGGTGAATCCTTTTGCGTTGTCTGAACTGAATTCGGCTTACCTGCAAACCGCTGAAGCCAAGCCGGCGGATGATGCATCAAAAATGAAAGATGGTGCGTGTGGCGAGGGTAAATGTGGTGCTGCCATGATGAAACCCGCTCCAGCACCTGATAAAAAAGCTATTGAAGGTAAATGCGCCGGTAACAAACCTGCTGCACCGGCCTCAGCTGCTGACAAAAAATAGTGAGCATTTTTGCCGAGGTTGCTATCAGCCTCGGCATCTTGTTGATTAGACCGCGAAACTTTCCCCGCATCCACACATGCCTTTGACATTCGGATTGTTAAATTTGAATGCCTGATTAAAACCTTCTTTAACGAAATCCAGTTGTATGCCATTCAATTTGTCGAGATCGGCTTGTTTGACTATGATTTTGACGTCGAATTGTTCAAATACATCCTCATCCGCTTCTAGTTGTTCAGCATAATCCAAGACGTAGGCATAGCCTGAACAACCGGAAGCTTTAACCCCTAAACGTAGACCAATAGCGTGGGTTTGTTTTTGCAGTTGTTTCTGGATTTGTTGGGCTGCGCTTTCTGTAATAGTAATACTCATGTTAACCTCGGTTGGGATAGCCAGTAATTGTTTTGAGTGCGGCAATCAATTGGTCAATGTGCTGTTCCGTATTGTGTTTGCCCAGACTAACACGAATGGCAGATTGGGCGAGTGTCGGCTCGATTCCCATGGCACTCAATACAGGACTCACAATCTTGCTGCCAGCCTTGCAAGCCGAGCCACTCGATACCGCAATACCCATTTGATCGAGTTGCATGAGTAGCATTTCACCTTGCTGATTTTCGATTGCAAATTGTAGAGTGTTAGCCAGTCTATCCGCATGGGCGGAAAAAATATGGAGGTTGTCAAATTGAGCGAGTTGTTGCTGCAAAGAATCACGCAAACAAGCGACATGTGACTGAACCTCGCGCAGGGACTGTTTAGCTATTTCAGCCGCTTTACCAAAGCCAACAATGGCCGCGACATTCTCGGTTCCGGCGCGCAGAGACTGTTCTTGGTTGCCTCCGTTTTGTAGGGATTTAATGACGGGGCGATCTTTAACGACCAATGCGCCACACCCCTTGGGCCCGTATATTTTATGACTGGACAGGCTGGCCATGTCCAGATTCAGTTTGCGAAAGGAAAAATCCAGTTTGCCTAAAGCCTGAACGGCATCGGTGTGTAACTGAATATTTCGGGCTTGGCATTCAAGGGATAACTGGGCGATATTCTGAATAACGCCAGTCTCATTGTTAGCCATCATCACCGAAAGCCAGGCGCCTGAAGGAATCGTTTGCCACTGCTCAGTGTCAGTGCGAAGCCTGCCTTGAGTGTCTACTTCCAGCTTACAGGCTGGGTGAGTTCGTTCGCTGCAGTTGTCGGTGACAGAGGGATGTTCGATGGCTGAGATATAGAGCGGTTTATGCTGCAGGCTTTTAATGGCGAGAGCATTAGCTTCGGTGCCGCCACTGGTGAAGATAATGTCTTGAGCGCTGGCGTCGATTAGGTCGGCTACTTGTTCGCGAGCGGTATCTATAGCACTGCGACTGATGCGACCTATGCGATAAAGACTGGATGGGTTGCCGTAAATCTGATTCAGATACGGCAACATGGCCTCTAAAACATTTTCGTCAAGCGGCGTGGTGGCGTTGTGATCCAGATAAATCATGCCCTAGGCGGATTTACGTTCCTTCAGCGCCAGTGTGTCGATCACGCGTTCGGAATGCTGGCCTTGACGATGAGCAACCTCGCTGACCAAATCGCGTTCTAAAAGCTGACCCAGGCTGATTTGTTTTAAGTAGCTGCGAATCTGATCACTGAGGCCCATCCACAAATCATGGGTGAGACAAGGTTGGTCGTTATGGCAATTCGATTTGCCACCACATTTAGTCGAATCCACTGGTTCGTCAACAGCTTCGATGATTTCAGCGATATTAATCTGGTGAGCTTCCCGGCTTAAGGTGTAGCCGCCACCCGGGCCTCTGACACCTTTGACCATTCCGGCTTTACGCAAACGTGCAAACAACTGCTCAAGATAAGACAAGGAAATGGTTTGGCGATTGGCGATGTCGGTTAATGTGACCGGTTTGGTCTGGCTGTGGAATGCCAGATCAAGCATGGCTGTCACAGCATAACGTCCTTTCGTAGTCAGTCGCATTGTAGGTCTCCCATAAAACCCAGTAATTTAGTGCGACTATAAATAAACCCAGTAAAATGGTCAAGTATTTTGCGAGCGAATACGCTTAAGGTTTTTGATTATGATTTTGGGCGAACCGAAAAATGCCACGCAGAATATCGACTTCTTTGGTATCTAACTGACTACGATTAAATAATCTACGCAGGCGACGCATGATGGACTTGGATCGCTCAGGGTGCAGAAAACCGATATCGGCCATAGTTTCCAGCAAATGCTGATAAAAACTTTCCATCTGTTCCGAATTGGCAAGAGCTTCCTCACCGATGTCACCAATCGAACTGCTAGGTTGCTGATTGCTGGCGATAAATAATTCGTAGCAAATCACCTGTGCTGCAGCGGCTAGATTGAGAGAGCTGTATTCTTGATTACATGGGATACGCAGTAGGTAATGACATAAGTCGAGTTCGTGATTTTTTAAGCCAGAATTCTCTCGACCTAGCACCAAGCCAACGGTTTCATGGGCGTGAACAGGTTTGACGAAGTTTTCTGCGCATTCTCTGGCCGTCATGGACGGCCAGCTGATGGTTCTGTCGCGGGCGCTTGCACCGAAAACGATCTGGCAATCAGCAATCGCTTCCTGTAGCGAAGAATACACTTGGGCAGAACGCAACACATCATCAGCACCCGATGCTCGGGCAGTGGCATCCGCGTGGGGAAATAACTTAGGATTGACCAGACGCAATTGGTCCATACCCATATTTTTCATGGCTCGCGCCACCGCACCAATATTGCCGGGATGCGAGGTTTCAACCAATATCAGTTTAAAATTTGCCAGCAATGTAAGTACTCGTACGCTAAAAATCTGACGATTCTAGCAAAACATTTGCTATTCTATGTCGGTATTCCTAGCTCATTATCCAATTCGATTTATGCATCCGATGCTCAATATTGCAGTCCGCGCCGCGCGGAGTGCAGGCGATCTCATTCAGCGATCTTCCTACAATCTCGATAAGTTGACTGTCGATCATAAGAGTCGTAATGATTATGTATCCGAAGTTGATCGTTTGGCCGAGCAGGAAATTATCAAAATTCTTCGTACAGCTTTCCCTGATCATGCCATTTTGGCTGAGGAAAGCGGTTCACATGCCGGTAATGACTACGTTTGGGTGGTAGATCCTCTGGATGGAACGACTAATTTCCTCCATGGCTTTTCTCATTATGCGGTCTCTATTGCCTTAAAGCACAAAAACAAATTAGAGCTCGGGGTGATTTATGATCCTGCGCGTGATGAGTTGTTTACGGCGGAGCGTGGTGGTGGAGCGATGTTGAACAATCGTAAAATCCGTGTAGGCAAACAGGCGAGTATGCGTGGTGCTTTGATTGGAACAGGTTTTCCTTTTAAAAATCAACAATATCTCGATGTTTACCTGAATATGTTTCGTGATGTAGTGACAGCTGATACAGCCGGTATCCGTCGTGCCGGTGCGGCTGCCTTAGATTTGGCCTATGTAGCCTGCGGCAGACTCGATGCGTATTGGGAAATTGGCGTCAACGAATGGGATATTGCTGCGGGTGTTCTGCTGGTGCAGGAAGCCGGTGGTGTTGCTACTGATTTTGCTTTCAATGATAAATACCTTCAGAGCGGCAATGTCATTGTTGGCAACCTAAAAATGCATCAGCTCATGTATCACACCCTAGAGCCACATATTACAGAAAATTTGAAATAATCTGGGCTGTTGACTGACTGTCATCAATAGTTCTTTTCTTTTATACTGGACAGTAATTAAGTTTTAAGAGGCGAGTATGGAAAAACCCTTTATTTTGCACATGCTGACCACAGCAAAAAACCTGAGCCCATTTGATGTCAATATGGCGATGGATGCTGGTTGGATTTCGGCAGTCCCCTATATCAATGTTGAACCAAGCGAAGTGAGAGGGTTGGTGCAAGATGCTATTTTTTCCAGAAGTCTTAAAGGTTTAAAACGCACAGGTATCTTTATCGGTGGTCGTGAAACCAAGCAAGCGATGGATATGTTGAAAATCGCTAAAAATGCCATGGTACCCCCTTTTGAAGTGTCTGTTTTTGCCGATCCTAGTGGTGCGTTCACGACCGCTGCCGGTATGGTGGCAGCCGTTGAAAAAGAGCTGGCGGATAAATTTTCAACGACTTTTGCCGGTAAAAATGTTTTGGCTTTGGGCGGAACAGGTCCGGTTGGTCAAGCGGCTGCAGTGATTGCAGCGCAAGCAGGTGCCAATGTTCGCATTATTGGCAGACAGCTTGATCGTGCCGAGCGTACTGCTGAACTTTGTAGCCAGGAGTTCGGTGATGGCAAAATCACTGTGACTGCAGGCGCTGATTCAGATAAAGCAGAATTCATTGAAACCGCTGATGTGGTCTTTGCTACGGGTGCGGCGGGTATCGAGTTGTTGAGTGCAGAATTGATCGCAAGAGCACCGCAGTTAAAAGTGGCTGCTGATGTGAACGCTGTTCCACCAGCAGGTATTGCCGGAGTGGATGCATTCGATAGCGGTAAGGCGATTGCGGGTTCCATCAGCGGTGCGGTCGGTATCGGTGCGCTCGCGATTGGCAACATCAAGTATCAAGCCCAAAGTCGTTTATTGAAAAGAATGTTAGAAACCGATACTCCATTGTATTTGCATTTTGAACACGCATTCGAAGTGGCACGTGAATTTGTTAAAGAATCTCGTTAATTTGTTTTGTGCGCCAGTCGCTCCGGCAGCGACTGGCAGTACAGGTGTTAAGGCGGCCAAACGCAGTATTCTGCATATGTTTGACCCCACACCTAACAATAGTCCATTTGATGTCAATATGGCATTGGATGCGGGTTTTGATGTGCTAATGCCTTATGCCGGTGTCAAATTAGACAACATCCAACGGCTGACTCAGGATGTGATTTTTTCTAGAGGACCGGCGGGTGTTAAAAAGACGGCTATTTTCATTGGTGGACGTGATATTGGTTTGGCCATTGAAATGTTGGATGCTTGTCAGCCTGCAATGGTTAAACCCTTTGAAGTGTCGGTTTTGGCTGATCCTAGCGGTGCTTTTACCACTGCAGCAGCATTGGTGGCCTGTGTCGAAAAAGCCTTATTCGATAAACATGGTAAAGCGCTCAAAGACTGCAAGGCTCTGGTGTTCGGCGGCACAGGTCCAGTCGGTGTCGCAACCGGTGTGATTGCTTCATTGCAAGGTGCAAAAACAGTTTTAATTGATCATCTTTCTGTGGATTCTGCTGCTGATATTGCTAAACAATATAATCGCCGATTTGGATCAAACTTAGAGGCAGCAGTGGCCAGTAACGACGAAGAAAAGCTGGCACTTTTAGCGGATGCCGATATTGTGTTTTCAACCGCAAAAGCAGGTGTTCGGGTTTTAAATGCTGCTGTTTTGGCAGAAGCAAAGCAGCTTAAAGTGGCCGGAGATGTCAATGCTGTTCCGCCTGCCGGCATTGAAGGTATCAACCTCAAAGATTTTGGTGCACCTTTGCTGGCGGCTAGTCAATCCCAGGCAGTCGCGGTTGGGCCGCTTGCGGTGGGAAACGTGAAGTATCAATTGCAAAACCAGCTGCTTAAAACCCTTTTGGAATCGGAGCAGCCAGTGTTTTTAGATTTTCGTGAAGCCTTTACTCAGGCTAGGCAATTACTTTAAAAATTTGAAGCGTCTAGATAATTAAACTTATAGGCTAGGCGCGTTAATTGCACATCGTTTTTTACCACTAACTTCTTATACAAGCGATATTTATAGGTATTAGCCGTTTTGTCGCTAATCGATAATATTCGGGAAATTTCTTGAATATTTTTGCCTTGCAATAACATATCCGCAACCTGGGATTCACGATACGACAGTTTTAGAAAAGGCACTGCTTCGGTTTTTAATAAGCCTTGTAAAGCTACGCTGTGTGCAATCTCCTGACATAAATAATAATCTCCCGAATAAACGGTTTTAACAGCTTTTACCATTTCGACTATCGAGCAGTCCTTGCTGATAATGCCGCTCACGCCCGTTTCTAGCCATTTCTTAGTCATGACTGCATCGATATGATGGGCTAACACCAAGACCTTAGGCGGCGTTGCCCACTTAAAGAGTAGATCAAGAATTTCAGAGCCATGATTTGTGCGAAATTGTGGGTCAATAATAATCACGTCTGGCTGGATAATTTTTATTTCATCCAGGCTAAGGCTTTCGCACGATAATTGTTTTTGAACGCAAAACTCACTGTTTTGCTCCAATAAATAGCCTAAGCTGTCTCTGATTAAAGCCTGATTGTCCATTATCGTGATCTTGATCATTGTAATTCTCCAATTGCTACAAAAATGTCCTAGACGTGATTTTAGGAAAAAACCAGGTAGCAGATTGTTAATAATAGTTAATTTTTGGCCGTGAATTCGTGTCGGTTTTTTTGGCGTTAAACGGTAAAATAGCGGCTTTGCAATTAACAATCATCAGGTTTGAACATGCGTACCTCACAGTTCCCCCTCAACACAGTCAAAGAAATTCCGGCAGATGCTGAAATTGCCAGTCATCAATTAATGATTCGGGCCGGTTTAATTCGTAAGCTGGCTGCTGGTATATACACCTGGTTGCCTTTAGGGTTGAGGGTATTGCGTAAGGTAGAAAACATTGTTCGTGAAGAAATGGATAAAGCGGGTGGTTTGGAAGTTTTGATGCCAGCTTTACAACCTGCTGAGTTATGGCAGGAAACCGGACGCTGGGAAAAATATGGTCCAGAGCTGGCGCGCATGAAAGACAGGCATGACAGGGATTTTTGCCTGGGCCCCACGCATGAAGAAATTATTACTGACTTAGCCCGTAATGAACTGAAAAGCTATAAGCAATTACCGGTGTGTTATTACCAAATTCAGACCAAGTTTCGTGATGAGATTCGTCCACGGTTTGGCATTATGCGTTCACGCGAGTTTTTGATGAAAGATGCGTATTCGTTTCATCTTGATCAAGCCTCATTAAACGCAACTTATCAGGTGATGTATCAGGCTTATAGCCATATCTTTAATCGTTTTGGGCTTAAGTTTCGTGCCGTGATTGCGGACTCTGGTTCAATTGGTGGTGCTGTCTCGCATGAATTCCATGTCTTGGCCGATTCAGGTGAGGACGCTATCGCGTTTTCGACTGAAAGCGAATACGCGGCTAATGTCGAAAAAGCTGAAGCCTTGATGCCGTCTGTTGAACGGGCGGCAGCGGGTGCTGCGATGCAGTGTGTGGAGACACCTAATCAGCATAGCATTGAAGAAGTGTCCCAGTTTCTGAGCGTTCCACCGCAGCAATGTCTGAAAACCCTGATCGTTCGTGGCGAAGATGAGACCTTGGTGGCTTTATTACTCCGTGGCGATCACGAATTGAACCCTATTAAAGCCGAAAAAATCGAGGGCGTTAAATCACCCCTGCAATTCGCTTCGGATATCGAAATTCAGGCAGCATGTGCATGTAAACCAGGTTCCATAGGGCCTGTTAATTTGTTAATGAAAGTGGTTGCCGACAGAAGCGTAGTTGCTATGGCTGATTTTGTTTGCGGAGCCAATCAAGACGGCAAACACTTTCAGCATGTGAATTGGGAGCGTGATTTGGCGCTGCCAGAATTAGCCGATCTGCGTATGGTGGTTGAAGGTGATCCAAGCCCCGATGGTCGGGGTACGATTACGATCGCTCGTGGTATCGAAGTGGGTCATATCTTTCAGTTAGGTACCAAATACAGTGAAGCCATGAATGCCGCTATCATTAATGAGGCAGGTAAAAATCAGATCATGATTATGGGTTGCTACGGAATTGGTATTTCCCGAGTCGTTGCTGCGGCTATCGAACAAAGCCACGATGATCGCGGCATCATTTGGCCTAAGGATCTGGCGCCTTTTCAAGTGGCAATTTGTCCAATGAACATGCATAAATCGGATCGCTTGCAAGAAACTGTTGAGAAGATTTATCAGGATTTATCTAAAGCCGGTATCGAAGTCTTGTTGGATGACAGAAAAGTCCGGGCAGGTTTTATGTTTTCTGATATGGAGTTAATTGGCATTCCCCATCGTATCGTGATTGGTGATCGGGGTTTGGATTCCGGTACAGTTGAATACCAAGGTCGTCAGGACCAGGCTAGTCAAGAGCTAGCGATGCAGGATATTGTGAGCTTTATTCAGGCGAAACTGGCTTAAAACGCCGTTAAAGAAAAGGGCGCCCTAGCGCCCTTTAAGAGACTCTATACTTTAAGAACGCATCAGAGTGAACATGGATTTCACTGCGCCGCATTTTGGGCAGCCCCAATCTTCAGGCACGTCTTCCCAGCGGGTACCGGGAGCAATTCCGTTTCTAGGGTCGCCAACAGCTTCGTCATAAATGTGGCCACAAGTTTTGCATTTGTATTTTCTATATTCAGCCATGTCTTTGCTCCTTGTTGTGTGAATTAAAACCTGAGTATTCTAGCTGATGCTAAAGCGAGTAAAAACCATGAATTTATTGCAGAAAAAGTGCTTGGAGTGTGTTTTCAAAATTTTCTGCTAAGCTTTAAAAGTACTATTGATAAAAACCAAGGATCCAATATGACAGCCAAAAGAGTAATTACAGGTTTTACACTTATCGAATTAATGATTGTTGTTGCCATTATTGGTGTATTGGCAGCTATCGCAATTCCAGCCTATCAGGATTATATGGGCAAAGCTCAGGCTTCCGAGGGCTTGTCCTTACTGGATGGTTATAAAACTCCAGTCTCACTGGCGATTGGCGAGGCGGGTTTAGCGAATGGCTGCAAATCCACCAATAGTCAGTTAGCAAGTGCGGTAAGTACTGGCAAATTTGTAGAAAAAGTAGAACTGGAGGCATTGACAGATGCCTGTAAAGTAACGGCCACCTTTAAAGCGGCCAGTGCCAGTTTGGCGATTAATCCCAAAGTAGCGGCTAAAACCATTAGCCTAAGTTTTACCCCTGCCTCAAATAGTTGGGCTTGTGTGACCAATCTGCCAGAAGCGATTAAGCCAGGCGATTGTCAGGTTCAGTCTTAATTGGATTGGCTAGGGTGTTATTATGGCGCCCTAGCCAGCGCCTTGTTTTATCAGTAATTCGTCTATTTCTCGTAGCCGGTCCGGTGTGCCAATATCCATCCAAAGCCCATTAAATAACTCGCCGCTGATGCGATTCTGATCAATGGCTTGGTTCAGGATGGGGCGCATTTTTAAGGGCCCTGGTTTAATCCCCGCAAAAAGATCCGGATGATAAACGCCAATTCCGCTAAAAGTCAGTTTTTCACTGCCACTGTGACTCAGTAATCCGTTGCTGATGGCAAAGTCGCCTTCAGGGTGGTGGGCTGGATTACTAATCATGACCAAATGCGCAAGATCAATCGATTTTTGATGCAGAGTTTCGAGTGGGTAGTCGCAAATAATATCGGCATTAATCACGAGAAACGGCTCCGGCCCCAAACGATCCAGGGCGAAAGCAATGCCACCGGCTGTTTCTAACGGTATTTCGCCTTCTTCAGAATACTGAATTTTTGCGCCCCAGCGATCGCCATTTTGGCAATAGTCTTGAATTAAATGCCCAAGATGGGAAAGATTAATCACAATTTCAGTCAATCCTGCTTTGACTAAATTCTCAATGCAATATTCGATTAAGGGTTTACCTGCTGCGCATAGCAAAGGCTTCGGTTTAGTCAATGTTAAGGGATGCATACGTTCGCCACGTCCGGCGGCCAGAATCATCGCTTTCATAGGTATTCCTGATAAATGGGCACAATCTGGGTTTTTAGAAAACTGTGAAAATCGATAAATTCGGGATAGCCGGCGCTTACCGCTAATACATAGTTGAGCGTACGGGGAATATCCTGTAAATAGCCGGATTTCTGGTCACGTAAATGAAGGCGGGCAAAGATGCCAATCGCTTTTAAGTGTCTTTGCATCCCCATCCAGTCGAACCAGCGCTTAAATTGCGGATACGTGACATCCAGTTTGTTGGCATGAGTAAGCATTTGATAATAATCCTCAATCCAGCCTTCAAGGCGTTCATCAGGCCAACTGATATAGCAGTCGCGCAGCAGCGAAACCAGGTCGTAGGTGATGGGTCCAATCACCGCATCCTGAAAATCAATAATCCCTAAGCTTTGATCATTCAAAACCATTAAGTTCCTGGAATGAAAATCTCGATGAACACAGACCTTAGGCTGTTCAAGTGCTGAATGAATTAGATGTTGATAAAGAGTGGCCTTAATGGCTTCCGGGATTTCGGCGCCGAGTAAGCCTTGTACAAACCATTCACTAAAAATGTCTAATTCTCGATTAAGCAGCGCTTGATCGTAATGATGGGTCTGGCACAAATGAGGTTCAATTCGGGTTTGCAGCCACAAAAGTTGTTGCATGGCCTTGGCGTATAAGGCGTCAACGCTTTCGTTATTTAATGACTGCAATAAGCTGGTGTTGCCAAAATCTTCCAAAAGCAAAAAACCTTCGCTGAGATTTTCGGCAACGATGTGAGGTACCTGTATGCCGTACCCTTCAAAGAATCTGTCCAGCTTTACAAAGGCTGAGACGTTTTCTTTATCAGGTGGTGCATCCATGACAATATGGGGGCCATGGCTATGTTGAATTCTAAAATAGCGTCTAAAGCTGGCGTCGCTTGAAGCGGGGGCAATGCTAAAAATATTGAGTGTTAGGTCATTTCTTAGCCAGTTTTCTAAGGCTAACAGACGTGAGTCGCATGGGTTTGTAGACATTATGTATAAATTGCTTAACAACCTAAGGTAAAATAGTGCGTGAATTTTATTCGATTTCCTGTGCTCAAAGTGGATTTGGCTGTCCTAACTTAAAATGAATTTTCGGTTTACTAAAATTGGTCTAGCAATTTCGCTCATATCCGGAGCTGCCAGCGCTGCAAATAATGCGGTTTGGAACTGCGAGCAGGCGCCAAACGGCGAATGGACCTGTCTCAATCAAACGCCAGCACAAACCCCTGCTGCTGAAACTAACAAGCCACAAGCGGTGTTAACGGAAGCGAAGCCGAAAGCCGAACCAGTCAATACGAAGTCGGTTATCCCGACCCCGCTACCAGACACACAGCCACTTACTTCTCCAGTTGATCTGGCCAAAGATAAACTGAGTGAGCCTGTGGCTATAAAACCCGCCAAGCCAATTGAGGCAGTTGCGGCTAAGATCGCTGAAAAAGTGCATGTCAATAATGACAAGCTCCAGGTCAAAATCAACGAAAAATCCAGCCCCAAACAAGCGGAAGCCGAAACTGTGGCCAGCTCTCGTGACACACCAGGCTGGAACTGTAAGTCTGGTGAGAGTAAGAGCTGGAATTGTAATTTGGTCGGACCAGATCCGCAGGGTGAGCCTCGTGTAGCCGCTCACCAAGAGACCGCTGAGTTCGTTTTTAACCCGACCTATAGTCTGGCGCAGGAAAAAAAGTTCCAGAGTCTGAGGGCCGAGTTTGAGCAGGATCCTTGGAGAAACTGTCAAAATTGGAGTCAAAAAAAGCGGAAAAATAAGACTGTCGGACAAGCTGAACGGAATAGTTTCGATACTGTAGTTAATTCAGACGCCTCTGAGATATTCGAGGGTGATTCCATCAGTTTTATAGGTAATGTCGATTTACACAGGGCCGACCAGCATTTAATGAGTGACAAGGCCAACTACGACAGTACTGCAGAGACCATGGATGCTCAAGGCAATATTATTTACAGTGAAAATCAAATAGCCTTAGCCGGTGAAACCGCCTCGTTTAATTTGGAGAACGATAAAGCCGTTCTCAGAAAAGCCTTATTTATAACACCAGAAGCGCCGCTAAGAGGTGCTTCTGAAGTGATCTACCGCGATAACAAATTCCAGTCCCGTTATCAGGATGCTTCATTTACGAGTTGTGCGCCCGGAAATCAGGATTGGATGATCCATGCTGAGCGCATGAAACTCAATAAAGATACGGGTAAAGGCATCGCTAGAAACGCCTGGCTAGAGTTTAAGGGAGTTCCTGCTTTATATACGCCTTACATTTCTTTCCCAATGGATAATCGCAGAGTATCTGGCTTGTTGGCACCTAACTGGGCGCAGACTCAACGAAACGGTGCCGATATTTCGATACCGTATTATTGGAATATGGCGCCAAATTACGATATGACCATTACCCCGCGTTATTTATCTCGACGTGGTTTCATGATAAGGGATAGGTTTCGGTATTTAACCGATCATTCCAATGGGATATTACAAGGCGAATATTTGCCAGGTGATGAATTACTTAATAAAGATCGCTATATGGGCTCCTGGAAAGATAGTAGCCGACTGACTCAACATTTGTCCTCAGATATCAACCTGAACTACGCTTCAGATAAAACCTATTTCAATGATTTGAATAATGCTTTGGGTGTACAGACCAGTAGTTACTTGCCGACGACAGCATTTGTAAATTATGGAAGAACCGGGATAAATGTATCGACTGGCATTCAGCATTATCAAGCCATTGACCGAGCGGTCACCGAAACTGGCTTGCCCTACTCAGTTTTGCCAAGAGTTAATATGAATTTATCTCATGGCTTCGAAAATTTGCCACTCAGATTGGCAATGACTAATCAGTTTAGTTCTTTCAGTCATAATGTTTTGGATAATGGACAAAGGGTCAACGTAATACCTTCAGTCAGTTTGCCGTTTGAGTCCACCGCTGGATTTTTTATCCCGAAATTTAGCCTGAACTACACGCAATATCAATTTGATAACATACACAATCCCTTAAGACCCAATGATGTTACCCGGACTTTGCCAACATTTTCTGTAGATACAGGCTTGGGATTTGAAAAAGAAATACGTTTTAATAGTTCAAGCTACACTCATACTATAGAACCGCGTTTGTTTTACTTAAACGTTCCATATAAAGATCAAAGTCAAATCCCGGTTTTTGATACTTCACGACTGGACACTAACTTTGGCAGTTTGTTTCAAGATAACCGCTATAGCAGTTATGACAGGATACAAGATGCGAATCAAGTGACCTTGTCACTGAGTTCTCGTTTGGTTTCTACGGCTACAGGTCTTGAGCCAGTTCGACTGAATTTAGGGAATATTCTTTATTTTCAAGACCGAAGAGTGAATATGTACGACGCTTACTATGGGATTAGTGACTGTTCTCAGTTGGGCAATTCACGCTTTTTCTATAATAGTAACTGTTACGCAATATCAAATCCGAATCCACCGCAAACTAGCAAGGTTTCCAATTTTATTGCTGAAGTGGGTGGGCAGTTCACCCAGAACCTTTCCTATAAAACCGGTGTGCAATGGGATCCTCAAAAAAATAGTTTCGCCAGAGGTGAAGCTGGTTTCGCTTACCGAAATTTGGATAACGAAGTTTTGAATGTTGGTTATCGTTATCGTCAAAAGGATCAGTATTTCGCACCGGCAGGTATTTCCCAATCCGATATTTCTTTCCGCTGGCCATTGTTTGGCGAATGGTATGCACTGGGTCGTTGGCAATATGCGATCAATTTTGACCGAACCACAGAAAGTTTCTTAGGACTTGAGAAAGAAAACTGCTGTTGGCGCTTCCGAATGCTGGCGCGTCGTTACATTAACGGCTATGCGGCAAACACCAATTTAGTTGTGCCCACAACGCTGCAGCCAGTTATGTTGCAACCAGAAACCGCCTTTTTTGTACAGGTAGAATTAAAAGGTTTATCGGGATTGGGAAGTTCTGTAGATTCTTTCTTGCAAAGAAACCTGGTAGGGTATCGAAAACCCATTTTTTCCGATGAATAAAACCTTCAATATGTACAAGCAATTAGTTTTGTTGTTTTTAGTGCTCAACATTGTTTCGCCTCTGGTTCAAGCGGAAGTTTTGAATCATATTGTGGCTGTGGTTGAGGATGACGTCATTCTGGATAATGAACTGACTAATGAAGTAGCAAACATTGTCTCCAAACTAAAAGGCAATAATGTTTCTTTGCCGCCTGAGTACGTTCTGCGTCGCCAGGTTTTGGAACGTATGATCGTCGATAAATTGCAAAAGCAACTGGCTGCCAGATCGGGTATTCAGGTGAGTGACGAGATGTTAAGAAACTCCGTGGGAGAAATTGCTTCCCGCAATGGTCTCTCGGTGGATGCGTTTCGCGAGGAAATCGAGCGTCAGGGAATGTCTTATAAGGCTTTTGAAGACAATCTCCGTAATGAAATAGCCACCAATCAACTACGGGGTCGAGAAATTGGTTCCAGAATTAAGGTGACTGACGCCGAAGTCGCGCATTTTATGGAAACACAGGGTGGGAATATTGCCAGTAATTCCAAATATCATTTAGGCCATATTTTAATTGCGGTTTCACAATCAGCTGCGTCAGCGGCGATACAAAAAGCCAACCAAAAAGCAGAGCAGGTGGTTGCAGATTTGCGTGCGGGCAAGGACTTCAAGCAAATGGCAATCAGTGTTTCTAATGATGATAATGCCTTAAAAGGTGGCGACTTGGGTTGGCGAAGCACTGGGCAAATCCCTAGCCTGTTTGTCGATGTCGTCGGCAAAATGAAACAAGGCGAAATTTCTGATCCTATTCGCAGTCCCAGTGGTTATCACATTATTAAAATATTGGAGATGGAGGATTTAGGTCATCATTTAGTCACTAAAACCAAAGTCAGACATATTTTGGTCAAAACCAATGAGTTGGTTGATGATGATGAAGCCAGAAAACGTTTGCAAGCCTTGCGTGAAAGGATTGTGGACGGTGATGACTTTGCCGCATTGGCACGTGCGCATTCTGATGATAAAGGTTCAGCTATTAATGGCGGTTCTCTGGATTGGGTCACGCCGGGTGCCTTAGTGCCACCCTTTGAAGAAGCGATGAATAAGCTTGATATCAATCAACTCAGTCAACCAATACAAACTCAGTTTGGTTGGCACTTGATTCAGGTCTTGGGTCGTGAAAATCAAGACAATAGTGATCAATTCAAAAAAGACCGTGTGCGAGATGAAATTCGTAAGCGTAAAATCGAAGAAGAGACCGAACTCTGGTTGAGGCGTTTGCGTGATGAAGCGTATGTGGAAATTGATCAGGATAAGTTTTGATGCAGCTTCCCGAGTTGCTTCCTGAAGCAACGACCCATGAGGTCTTCAAACGCTTAAAAACTGTAATTGCTCAACAAGATTTGAGTATTGAAACGGCGTGGGTTAAGCAGTGGGCAGATGCTTTGCATGTCGATCCTGTTTTATGCGCGGCGGCTTTATGGCATATTCAGCAAAATAAAACCCCAGCAAAACCGCAGCTAGCCAGTCAAAATTTAAAGTCTCGGAAATCGACACCAAACCGTTTGGTTAGGTACCGACTGGATGTAGGGAGTCAGCATCAGGTTACCCGTGAACAAATTCAGTTGTTATTAGTTCAGGAGTCTGGGGTAGAGCAGAAGCGCATTGGCCGAATCGATCTGCGTGACACCCATACACTGGTCGACCTGCCGGAAGGCATGCCAGCGGATATTTTTCAAATCCTGTTTGAAGCGACTTTAGCGGATCGTAAACTCGCTATCAAACGAATGAAACCCAATCGGCGTTTTAGGCCGAAAGATCGTTAATAATCCCAATTTTTTGCGATTCTGATCATGCTGAGTCCTTTGGTCTCAATTGTTCGCTTCGCCCTAAGCCAGATAAAATGAATATTCAATACATTGACCAAGCCGAGCAATTAGATGCTCTTTGTGAACAAATTGCTCAAGAACCTTGGATCGCTTTAGATACCGAGTTTTTAAGAGAAAAAACCTACTACCCTAAATTTTGTTTGCTGCAAATTGCGGCTCCTGGTTGGGTGGCTTGTGTTGATCCGCTTGCAATTAATGACTTGCAGCCTTTATTGGAAGTCATTTATCGACCTTCAATTGTCAAAGTACTGCATTCCTGTCGTCAGGATTTAGAGATTTTTTTCCAGTTAACCGGTAAAACGCCAGCGCCTATTTTTGATACCCAAATCGCAGCGCCATTATTGGGATTTCAGGAAAACCCAGGTTACGCGATGCTGGTCTCGAGTTTCCTAAACGTCAATTTAAACAAGGCTCATACGCGAACTGACTGGACTATCCGTCCATTAAGCCAAGACCAGATTCAATATGCAGCAGATGATGTTATATATCTGTGCAAAATTTATGAACTAATGCTCAAACAATTGCGAGAACTCGGTCGTGAAGCTTGGTTAGCAACCGATTTTGCATTATTGAATAGCCCTGAGCTTTATCATGTTGCGCCTGAAAATGTCTGGCACAAGATCCGGGGAAAAAACAAATTAACCGGCAAGCAATTATCGATTATGCAAACGCTGAGCGAATGGCGTGAGCGTAATGCTCAACTGGAAAACAAACCACGTAGTTGGTTGTTGTCAGATGATCTGATGCTGGAACTGGCAAAACTGCAACCGGTGACCGTGGCTGAATTAGCCAAAATTCGAAACATCAACGAGCGCACTGTCAAACGCTATGGCGAGGTTTTGTGTGGTTTGATCAGTGTGGCCCGTGAGCGTCCGCCCAAACCTTTGGAAGACAAAGATAAGCCATTTAAGAAAACCCAGCAGCATGAAGCAGTGTTGGATATTTTGTCTGCCGTGGTAAGAATCCGGGCGGAACAAAACTCCCTCAATCCTGTGATTCTGGCTAGTCGCAAAGATCTTGAAGACTTAGTTGCTGCTGATGAAGCTTGTAATTTGTTGTCTGGCTGGCGTTATGAAATGGCAGGCAGAGAATTACAAGCCTTGCTAGCCGGTGAATTCAGTCTGAAATTGGTTAACGACGAAGTCACATTTGTCGAAAACTAAACGCTGATTCTGGCTTATTAGGTCAGTAAACGATCCAGAATCATCATAACGACAAAACCTGCAATCAGCGCGAAGGTCGCTATTCTGGAGCGACCTTGGCCATGTGTTTCCGGAATAATTTCCTCGCTGATAACAAATAACATGGCTCCGGCAGCAAAACCCATTGCGATGGGTAAAATGCTGGAAAACAGGGTAACCATGGTGATGCCAAGTAAGCCACCTATCGGTTCAACCAGGCCAGTCAAAGTCGCGATACCGACTGCCCGCCATTTGTCATAGCCCAAGCCCACCAAAGGCAATGCAACGGCCAGACCTTCCGGGATGTTTTGTAAGGCGATGGCAATTGCCAGTACCAGTCCGTTATCAGTATCACCCGATCCATAGCTGACACCTACTGACATGCCTTCAGGAAAGTTATGAATGGTAATGGCAAAAATAAACAAGGAAATCTTCTGTAAGCTATCCATTCCGTCAGTGCTGACACTATCGAAATGTAGATGCGGTAATTTTTCATCTGCCAAATGTAAAAATAAGGCGCCCACTATCACCCCCGCGGCAACCACCCAGAGACCTTGGTCTGGCCAGATTTGATTGCCATAGTCGATGCCGGGGACTAATAATGAAAAGGCAGTGGCTGCCAGCATAACCCCAGCCGTGGCCCCCAAGAGACTATTAAAGACCCGCGTGGAGACATGCGTCAGAAATACTGCAGGCAGAGCACCGGCGCCAGTTGCGAGACCGGCCAAAATGCTGGCAATAAGACCTATCACTACAATTTTGCCGAATATGAGATAGATCAGGCCAAATATAAACGCTTGTAATAAGGTAAATAAGCCTGCAATCACTCCCCAGCGTTGGATATCAGGCAGATCCATCAACTGTTGATAACGAGGGTGGCCTTGCAGACGCAAGAACTGATAAGCGAGATAGGATTGCAGTTTAAACATGGGATTAACCTGTCGTATTAAAAGGTCCGGCTCAATCGATATAGCGACGCGTTAAACTGGCAAACTCATCAATACGTCGATCACGTAAAAAAGGCCAGATCCGTCTGACGTTTTCGCTTCTGTTTTTATCCAGAGTTGCGAATAAAAGTGTATCTTGCAAGTGGTCAGCTTGCGCGAGCAATTCGCCTTGAGGGCCGGCAATGAAGCTATGGCCCCAAAAATCTATGCCGCTGGCGTTGTCCGGCGCGGCCTCAAAACCAATACGATTACACGAAATCACCGGAATGCCATTGGCAACTGCATGGCCACGTTGAACAGTAATCCATGCCTGACATTGACGTTGTTTTTCATCTTCAAGGTCATCGGGATTCCAGCCAATCGCGGTTGGATATATCAGGATTTCTGCACCGGCCAAAGCCATTAAGCGCGCTGCTTCCGGATACCATTGATCCCAGCAAATCAAAACGCCCAATTTGCCAATTGAGGTTGAAATGGGGGTGAATCCTAAATCACCCGGGGTGAAATAGAATTTTTCATAAAAACCCGGATCATCAGGAATATGCATTTTGCGAAAGGTTCCCGCAATACTACCGTCTTTGTCAAACACTATCGCTGTGTTGTGGTGGAGACCTGGGGCGCGTTTCTCAAATATCGTTGAGACCAGTACCACGCCATTTTCACGGGCGGCGGCTTGTAAAGTCAGGCAATCAGGGCCATTGGGTACGGACTGGGCTAAGTCAAAGCAGTCGGTATCTTCGCTTTGGCAGAAATAGTGATCAAGATGCAGTTCCGGTAACACGACCAAATCTGCACCCTGTTGAGCAGCCTGCTGAATCCTCTCCAGACTATACGCTAAATTGGTTTCACGGCCACGGTTGCAATTTTGCTGGACGGCGCAAGCAATAATCGTCGATTTCATGATAAATGACAGCCTGTTAGTGTTTGAGATTGAGTTTTACGGTAGCCGGAATTTGCATGCTGGCACAATGCAAACTGCCGTACTGATGAACTAATGGACGGCAAGGGGTGGCAATAATTTCATGTTCGGGAAAACAAGCTGCGAGACGCTCTAAGGCAAGCTTATCCATGGGGTCATCATAAACCGGTACCATCACTGCGCCGTTAATAAACAAGAAATTGGCATAATTGGCAGGTAACTGCTTGCCGTCTTCGTCGAAAATAGCCTGTGGTAAGGGTAGAGCGACCAGTTTGTATGCCTCTCCTGTATCGGTTTTAAATGCTTTGAGCTGATTCTCCATGTTTTTAAGGCTGGCATAATGCGGGTCTTCAGAGTTGTCACAAGCACTATAAGCAATGGTATTGGCATCACAGAAACGCGCTAGCGTATCGATGTGCGCATCCGTATCATCTCCTGCCAGATTGTCTTGTTCTACCCACAATATGCGTTTGGCCCCAAGATAGTTCATTAACTGGCTGCCAATCGCTTCTTCCGATAGATCAGGATTACGATTGGGGTTTAACAGGCAATTGCGGGTAGTCATTAGCGTGCCCTGACCGTCTGATTCGATGCTACCACCTTCAAAAACGAGGTCCAGGGTTGCAGTGGCCAGTCCTTTAAAAATTGGATTGGCAAACAAGTTGAGATTGATAGTGTTGTCGGCATCATGCGGGTATTTATTGCCCCAACCATTGAAACGGAAATTTAACAGCTGCACTGGGACTTTGGGATGTTGCCATTCCATGCTTAAAAATACCGTGTCACGCACCCAGATGTCGTTGTAATCCGTCTGAACGAAATACAGATTTTCGTTGCTGGTGACTTGCGAGCGGATGTGGGACTCGTGTTCCGCGTCCTTGCAAAGGATAATCAGAGCTTGAAAGCGGGTGATGGTGGTCGCAATAAAATGATAAGAATCTTCAACTGCAGAAAGGTTGGTGAAGTCGCCGCTGGCATGAGGCCAGGCAATAACAACAGCTGATTGGGGTTCCCATTCGGCAGGAAAACGGATCATGATAGCTCCTAAGCAAGTCAATAAATGGCGCTATTGTACCAATGCAATGCCATGAATGGATGACAGCAAGACTCATCTTGAATTGCTTTAAGTGTAGAATTCTTGACTATAATACTGGGTAAAGAGATAATTTCGATTCCTTTCAATTGCTTATATTACGATAATGGCTGATCCGGTAAATTTTACAGACAGTGCGGCAGAAAAAGTTGCAGGCTTAATTCAGGAAGAAGGTAATGATAATCTGAAGCTTAGGGTGTATATCACCGGTGGTGGATGCTCAGGTTTTCAATATGGATTTACTTTTGATGAAGAGGTCAATGATGATGATACCCAGATTGTAAAATCGGGTGTGACGGTATTGATTGACTCTATGAGTATTCAATATCTGAGTGGGGCAGAAATTGATTATAAAGAAGACTTATCAGGCGCCCAATTTGTGATTCGTAATCCTAATGCCACGACCACTTGTGGCTGTGGTTCATCCTTCTCAGCTTAATAAGCACGGTTAGCAGGATAAATCCCGCCGAGGATAACCGACTCGGATGCGCCTGTGACTTCAGGTAAATTGCCGGGCAGATTTAACAAAGTCTGTCTGGCAAGCCATGCAAAGGCAATGGCTTCGACATGATCAGGATCTATGCCAAGGACTGCAGTTGAATCCACCTGCATTTTAAGTTGAGATTCAATCCGTTCGATCAAGTTCTGATTATGTGCGCCACCCCCGCATATCAATAGCCTCTCCGAATTTCCGGCATGGCGAAGAATAGCCTCACTAATGGTGTCAGCAGTTAGCTGGCATAAAGTGGCCTGAACATCCTCGGGTTTTAGGGAGGGGAAACTGGCTAAATGATCATTCAGCCATGCCGCTGAAAAGTATTCCTTGCCCGTGCTTTTGGGTGGCAGGGCATCGAAATAGCTGTCTGTCTTCATCTGTTGCAACAAATCACTATCAATTTGGCCAGTAGAGGCCCAAGATCCATTTTGATCATAGCTTTGGCCGGTGTGTTTTTGACACCACCAATCCATCAATGTGTTGCCAGGGCCAGTATCAAAGCCAATAAGTTGCTTACCATTCAGTATGCTGAGATTAGCAATGCCGCCGATATTCAATATCACTTTATGTGCATGTTCTGGATTGAAAACAGCTTGATGAAAAGCGGGGACCAGAGGTGCGCCTTGGCCGCCAGCGGCAATGTCTCTGCGACGAAAGTCAGCAATCGTGGTAATCCCTGTGACTTGGGCGATACGGTTGGGGTCACCAATTTGCAGTGTGAAGCCGTACGAACCAGCAGGGGCGTGATAAACGGTTTGACCATGACTACCAATTGCAGCAATCTGAGTTGCTTTCAGCTGGCTTTTGGCAAGAACTGCCAGTGCGGCTTCAGCAAAACAATGGCCTAAATAACTATCTAGTTCGCCGTAATCTTTGAGTTGTATCGCTTGATCAGCCTGGCTGATGGTGTGGATGCGTTTCCTTAACTCTGTGCTAAAAGCCTGGTAATGAAATGCGAGTAGTTTGACATGGAGTCCATCGAATTCGACCAGGGCAGCATCGATACCATCGATGCTGGTGCCTGACATCAATCCAATATAATATTCTGTCACCTTAGTTCAGGGCAAGCGCTGAATCGGCTTTAGCCTGATTCAGTTTGGCAATCAGAGCTTGGGTCTGAGCCTTAAATTCAGCCAGTAAAGAATTGTCTAAAGGGAGTGATCGCGGTAATTTTGCAGTCAGCGGGTTAACGTGTTCACCCTTAATGCGAAATTCGTAGTGCAAATGAGGGCCAGTGGCTAATCCGGTATTGCCAACGTAACCAATCACATCACCCTGTTTTACGGTGCTACCGAGTTTTAAATTAGATTTAAAACCTGAAAGATGCGCATATAAGGTTGAATATTGCTGGTTATGTTGAATTTCAACCACATTGCCGTAGCCATTTTTGTCACCCCGAAAGATGATTTTGCCATCGGCAGTCGATTTAACGGGAGTACCAATTGCTGCTGAATAATCGACACCTTTGTGCGCGCGGATAGTGTTCAGGATTGGGTGAACGCGATGTAAATCAAAGTGCGAGCTGATTTTGGCGAAATCCATAGGAGTTTGCAAAAAAGCTTTACGCAAGGAATTACCTTCTGGCGTGTAGTAATCAATTCGGCCTTTGCTGTCCTGAAAACGAACGGCCTTAAAAGGTTTCCCATGATTAATGAATTCCAGTGACAGAATGTCGCCACTGTCAAATTCTTCGCCATCAACAAACAGCTTTTCGTAGACCACTGTAAATTGATCGCCTTCACGCAGATTCAACGCTAAATCAATATCCCAGGCCAGAATATCGGCCAGTTTCATGATCAGTTTTTCGGGGAGGCCGGCTTTTTTACCATCTTCGAACAATGACGAACGAATGGTGGTTGAGGCGGTCGCTACTTCATAATCAATTTTTTTGTTGAGAACAGTGACATCAAAACGGTTGTCATGGCGAGTAGCGATGAGTGTTTCAAACGGGTTTTTAGCGTAGGTTAACTGCTCTAGTTCACCTGATGCATTTAGCGTAACGGTTAAATCCTTGCCAGGAAGAACTTCGGCAAATAATTTACCAACAGAATTGGCATGAATAATTTTATGTAAATCTTCACGACTCAAGTTGAGTTCGGAAAAAATACTGGAAATGCTTTCGCCGGCTTTAACCTTATGTTCGAGGTCTTGTGAGATTTCACCGCTATCCAGACGAAGCTCCGGCGCTTGGTAATTGGTGTATTCGTTTAACTTAGCGGTGATCAGTTGTTCCTGATCTTTGACTAGTCTTTCTTCAAGATCTTTGTGGGAAATAATTGCGTAGCTGGCGCTTGCAGCGACGACAGTGCAGCATCCTAAAAGCACTGATTTGAGTATTCTGCTCTTCACAGTAATCACACTTCATTGTTACTCGTGGGTTCTATTCTAGGCAATTTATGCTGAATTAGCCAATAAAAAAGCCATTTTTTATCGGTTTAGTCGCGTCCCTGACTTATAATGCACGGCGAAAAACCTATCATGAGGAGATGGACTTGATGCAGGAAACCTTGGCACAGCTGCGCTACGGGGCTGATGAGCTGTTACTTGAATCGGAATTGTTGAAAAAGCTAGAAGAAGGTCGCCCGCTAGTCATTAAAGCGGGTTTCGATCCTACTGCGCCGGATTTGCATTTAGGGCATACGGTGTTAATCAACAAATTAAAACAGTTTCAGGATACTGGGCACGATGTGCACTTTCTGATCGGTGATTTTACGGCCATGATTGGTGACCCTACCGGAAAAAACGTCACCCGCAAACCGCTTAGTCGTGAGGCGGTCGTTGAAAATGCCAAGACCTATCAAGAACAAGTCTTTAAGATTCTGGATCCGGTCAAGACCACTGTGCGTTTCAATTCAGAGTGGATGGGGGCTATGACTAGCGCTGAACTGATTCAGTTGGCGGCAAAGCATACGGTTGCCAGAATGCTAGAGCGTGATGATTTTAGTAAGCGTTACAAAGGTGGTCAGCCCATCGCTATTCATGAATTTTTGTACCCATTAATACAAGGCTATGATTCTGTGGTGATGAAGGCCGATGTTGAACTGGGTGGAACAGACCAAAAGTTTAATCTTCTCATGGGCAGACATTTGCAAGAAGTATACGGTCAAAAACCTCAAGTGGTTTTGACCATGCCTATTCTTGAAGGTTTAGATGGCGTGCAAAAAATGTCTAAATCACTTAACAACTATATAGCGATTGCAGATGCGCCAGATGATATGTTTGGCAAGATCATGTCGATATCGGATGAATTGATGTGGCGTTATTTTCAGTTACTCAGTTTTAAACCTATGCTTGAAATTGAGAAATGGCGTCAAGAGTGTCAAGAAGGTGCTAATCCAAGAAATTATAAGGTGGCATTGGGGCAGGAGATTGTGGCGCGTTTTCACGGATCTGCGGCTGCGCAGAAAGCATTGGAAAACTTTGAGGCCAGATTTCAGCGCGGTGCATTGCCAGAGGATATGCCGGAGATTAGTCTGGATGTGCCAGCTGAAGGTATCGCAATTGCTAATCTACTCAAAGCCGCAGCTTTGGTTGAAACCACATCGGAAGCTATGCGTTTGATTAAACAAGCAGCGGTTAAGATTGATGGCGAGAAAATTGAAGATGTTAAGTTGGTAATCAAACCTGAAACCCAGCACGTATATCAGGTGGGTAAACGTAAATTTGCAAAAATTACATTAAAGTCATCTTGACACAAACGGCGTTTGCTTTATAATGCCGAATCTTTATCGCTGACGCCTAGCAAAATTCTGGCTCAGTCATAAAAATCCTTGGGTCAGTTTTACTAACTCATTGAATTGCGAAAAGAATCTAACTGCTTTAAGTAGAAACGATTCGCAAAGCACCGCAAAATTTTGAAAGTTTTTCTTGACTTGATTTTGAAATGCTGTAGAATTTGCGGGCTCAACAGGACGGAATGGTCCTGGCTCTTTAACAACTGAATCGAAATAATTTGTGTGGGTATGTGTGATTGGCTGATTCTGTAATGAAAAAGTCGACACAG
>Ga0194120_10001613_pt1 | contig 40586 bp, 32 predicted proteins | sample TA2MahCa65mmetaG_FD_148642 | JGI IMG/M metagenome (GOLD analysis project Ga0194120, IMG submission 148642) | Freshwater microbial communities from Lake Tanganyika, Tanzania - TA2015019 Mahale Deep Cast 65m | ecosystem: Environmental > Aquatic > Freshwater > Lake | place: Tanzania: Lake...
AGATGGAGAGCGTCCTCTACGCGGTCGTCCTCAAGACGCCACAGGGGATCGACTTCCGTCCGGCGGAGAAGACGGACGTCGACGCGCTCGAGGCGGCGGAACGGGAGCTCGCGCGGCTCCGTCCGAAGTGGGAGCGCGAGGGAGTCATCCCGACGGAAGCAATACCGACCGGTGACAAAACAGGCTCTGACCCCTACGCTCGAGGAACAGACTTGCCGCTCAAGCGCGGAGAAACGCATTGGAGTCATCTTTTCTCTCCGCGGCAGTTGCTTGCGATGGGGACGCTCGTCGAGGAGTTGCGCCGCCTGCGGCCTGAGATCGTGAGGGCGGAGGGCGCGGAACTCGGCGAGGCGGTGATGCACCTGTTGGCGTTCGCTATGGACAAAGTAGCGAACCATAACTGCGCATCGAGCAAATGGGAGAACACGCGGCAAGTTATCAAAGGCAAGTTCGACCGTCACGACTTCGCTTTTCGAGCGACGTTCGCGGAAATGGCGACGTGCGTCGCGGGGAGCGGGCTCGAATGGGCGATAGACAACGTCCTCGACGCCTACGAGGCGCTCGCGAAACTCCCGCGCGTCGAGAACGCGCAACCCGTCGTCGTGACGCAGGGGAGCGCGACGCACCTCGTCGAGGTGGACGACGGGAGCGTCGCGGCGGTCGTCGTCGACCCACCCTACGCGGACAACGTCCAGTATGCGGAGCTCGCGGACTTCTTCTACGTCTGGCTGAAGCGGACGCAGGGGCACCGCCGTCCGGAGTGGTTCTCGACGCCGCTCTGCGACCCGTCCGAAGAGGCGGTCGTCAACGTCTCGCGGTTCCGCGCGAGTCCGAAGGTTCCGGCGAAGGACGCGAAGGAGCGCGCCTACCAGCGCTATGACGCCTTGATGACGGAGGTGTTCCGCGAAGCGCGCCGGGTTCTCCGTGACGACGGCGTGTTGACGGTGATGTTCACGCACAAGAAGCAGGAGGCGTGGGCGTCGCTCTTCGAGTCCCTCATCGAGGCGGGGTTCACGGTCACCGCGACGTGGCCCGTCCGGACGGAGAGCGAGCACAGCCTGCATCAGGCGGGGAAGAACGCGGCGCAGAGCACGGTGATCCTTGCGTCGCGGAAGCGTCCCGACGACGCGGGTCTTGGGCTCTTCAATGACGCGATGCGCGAGGAGATACGGGGGGCGGCGCGTCAGGCGGCGGCGGCGCTCGCGGCGCAGGGGTTGACGGGCATTGACGGTCTCGTCGGTTCGTTCGGGAAGGCGATGGAGGTGTTCAGCGGCTACGCGGAGGTGCGGACGGACACGGGTCAGCGTGTCGGCGTCGCGGAGGCGATAGAGACGGCGGCGGACGCCGTCGCGGAGTGGCGTATCGAGCAGCTCGCGGCGCGGGGCATCGAGGGGTTGGACGCGGAGAGCCGGTTCGCGCTTCTGTGCTGGGACACGCTTCAGGCGCCGGAGTTCCGGTTCAACGAGGCGATGATGCTGGGTCGCGCCGTCGGGATGGACGTGGACGCGCTCATCGGCGCCGGGTTGCTCGTCAAGAAGGGCGAGCAGGTGCGGTTGCTTCCGGCGTCGGAGCGCCGTCGAGAGCGCGCCGTCCGGCGGGACACCGCGGAGGCGCAACTGATGTTGTTCGGCCTGCCGAAGCGGGGTCGGGCGCGGCGCGCGCGGTCGGTGCATCCGTTGGACGAGGTGTTCGCCAGCGGGATCGATGCGTGCCACGCGGTCGCGCTTCGGTACGCGGACGCGGGCGGCGGGGACGCGGGTATCGGCGCGGTGAAGGGGATGGCGCGTCAACAGGGTTGGAGCCGCGAAAGCCCGCCCGCCCGGCTCATGGAGGCGCTCGTCCGGGCGGCTCCGGCGTCCGTGCGGTTCGGTGGCAAGGGGGAGAAGGTCGCGGAGACGTACCCGGAGTTTCGGGCGTGGCACGCCTTGTTGAATCCGGTGTTCGGCATGGAACCGCTGGAGTGGAAGCGCCCCGTGAATGTGCAACCGTCGTTGCATGGGATGGACGACGAAGCCGACGCGGACGAGTCCGATGGCGACGAGGAATAAGCGATGGCGCGTCGAAAGAAGCCGGGAAGTCTCCGTTCGGTCGCCTGGAAGCGGTTCGTTCACGCTCCCGACGCGGAACTGCTGGAATCGCTCTACGTTCCGGCGTTGAGTCGCGCGGCGCGCTACGACCGGTGTTGCGCCTACTTTTCGAGCAGCGTTCTTTCGACGGCGGCGCGGGGATTCGGCGGCTTCATTCAGAACCTTCTCGCGCTCGGCGATGGGGCTCCGAAGCCGTCGGCGCGGCTGCTCGTCAACGAGCAGTTGAACCCGCGCGACCTCGACGCCTTGCTGGCGACGGGCGACGACCGAAACCTCGGCGGACAACTCCTCAAGCAGTTCAAGTCACCCCAAGAGGGGCTTGAGCGAGAGCGTCTGAAGATGCTCGCGTGGCTCGTCGCGAGCGGTCTCATGGCGGTTCGCGTCGGGTTGATGCGCCGGACGCGCGGGATACTCCACGCGAAGTTCGGAGTTGTGACGGACGCGCGGGGGAACCGTCTCGCGTTCATGGGGAGCGGCAACGAGACGGGCGAGGCGTTGACGGAGAACTACGAGGAGCTCGAAATCCGCGCGTCGTGGCAGGACGCCGAGTTCGTCGAGAACTACGCGCGGCGGTTCGAGGCGATATGGAACAACCAGGACGCCGATGTCGTGTCCGTTCCTCTTCCGGAGGCGGTGCGGGAGCGACTTGTCCAGTTCGCGCCGGAGGAACCTCCCGTCGAGGAAGCGACCGCGACGAAAGAGGCGGCGTCCGTCGCGATGTTGTGGCATTTCCTCGCGGAAGCGGGGTATCTCCCGAACGGCGACGCCGCCTGCGATGCGACGGCGTTCGTTGACCTTTGGCCCCATCAGAAACGCGTTGTCGAGGATGTCGTATCGGCGTTTCCGGAGGGTCGTCTGCTCTGCGACGAAGTCGGAATGGGCAAGACGATTGAGGCGGTCGTCGCGTTGAAGCGATTGCTCTGCGGTCGTGGGGTGCGGCGCGCGTTGCTTCTCGTTCCGGCGGGGCTGTTGCGGCAGTGGCAGGAGGAGTTGCGCGAGAAGGGCGGATTGTTCGTTCCCGTCTGGGATAACGGGTGGCTGACTCACGCGGGCGGTCGTCGGGAACCGGTCGACGAATCGGTCGTCTTCGTGGAACGCGATGTTCTTCTGGTGAGTCGGGAATGGGCGCGGTTGGCGGGTCATCGGGAGCGATTGTTGACGGCTCCGACGTGGGACCTGGTTCTGTTGGATGAGGCGCACGCTGCGCGACGGGCGCGACCGATAGAGGGCGAGTTCAACAGCGGGAATCTGCTTCTCGATCTGTTGCGGCAGTTCCAACTGAAGCGACGAGCGCGCGGGATACTGCTCCTGAGCGCGACGCCGATGCAGACGAAGCCGTGGGAGCCGTGGGATTTGCTGTCCGTGTTGGGCGTCGGGGGACAGTGGCTCGCGGAGTTCCGCGATATTCGGAGCTACTACGAAGGCATCGAGGAGCTCCGCGTCATGTTGCCGTCGGAGGCGCGGTCGCGGGCGATGTCGCGTCTCGCGTTGTCCGACCCGTCGTTTCCGGGGTCACCGGACGGGAAACGACATGAGTCGGTGGACGAGCTCGCGTCGGACTTACAGTTTGCCATTGCCGATCAGCGCGAGAGGTTCGCGGAATGGCTCCGACAAGGGAGTCCGTTGTCGCGTCGGATGCACCGGAACACGCGAGAGACGTTGAGGAAGTACTATCGGCAGGGACTTCTCGACACGGCTCCGCCGGAACGGCGCGTGGACGACGTCGTGTTCGACTACGAGGACGCGCAAGAACGGAAGTGCTACGACGCCGTTCGGAGCTACATCAACAAGCGCTTCGAGGCATTGGAGGGACAGAAGAAGGGCAAGGGGTTCGTGATGACGGTTTACCTGCGGCGGGCGTCGAGTTCGCCGTTGGCGATTCGTCGGAGTCTGGAGCGTCGTCACGAGAAACTGAAGGGTGTCGCGGAGCGTCGCGCTGTGGACGTTTTCTACATCGAGGGCGACGAGGAGTTGGACGCTCGCGACCTGAGCGACGCGGACGCGGACATCGAAAAGGTCGACCCGGCGTTGCCGACGGACCCGAACGAGGCGGCGGCGGAGATACAGGAGATTGACACAGTAGTCGGTCGCCTCGACGGGTTGGGAGCGACGGACAGCAAGTTCGCGGAGTTTCTGCGCGTTGTGCGTGACCTGACGGGTTCGGGACGCCGAGCGCTCGTGTTCACGGAGTATACGGACACGATGGAGTACCTCCGCGAGCACCTTCGGCACGAATACGGCATCTCGTTGGCGTGCTACAGCGGACAAGGAGGGAGCGTCCGCAAGAACGACACGTGGGCGAAGGTATCGAAAGCGGAAATAACGCAGCGACTCGCGGACGGACACATTCGCGTGTTGCTCTGCACGGACGCGGCGAGCGAAGGATTGAACCTCCAGGCGGCGAACGCGCTCATCAACTACGACCTTCCATGGAACCCCAGCAAAGTCGAACAGCGCATCGGTCGGATAGACCGCATCGGGCAACGAGAGCCCGAGTTACCGATCCGCAATCTGTTTCTGCGGAACAGCGTGGATATGAAGGTCTATCAGGCGTTGAGAACGCGTTGCCGGTTGTTCGAGCAGTTCGTCGGGCGGATGCAACCGGTGCTTGCGTTGGCTCGAAAGACGTTGTTGCGCGATAGCTTGAACGCCGCGAACGTCGAGGCGTTTCTTGCCTCGCTTGAGAACGAGGCTCAGGGAATCGAGTCCGACCCGCTGGCTTCGAGCGTCTTTTCCGACGCAGACGCCGATGCAACGAGCGACAGCGCGGTTCCGTCGGCGACAAAAGAAGATTTCCACGAAGCCTTGAAGATGACGGCACAGGCGGGAAGCGGGCTGACGATACGGCGAACGAAGGAGTCGGAATCGTGGCGCATCGGTGGATTACGACCGCGCGTCGTCACGGTGACGACTTCGCGCGACACGCTGGAGCGGAAAGAGAACGTCGAACCGCTGACGGTCGGAGCTCCGGTTGTCGAAGAAATTCGGCAGCAGTTCGCGTTTCCGTCGCGGGTTCCTCTTGTGTTGGCGAGTTCGGAGTTTGGTTCGTTTCGATGCGTTGAAGCGCGGTGGATTGGGAGAGAGAGCATCGAAGCCGTCGAGTCGGCGGGACAACTCCGAAGGCTTCTCGATGAGTGGGACGGAGCGCCAGTGTCGCCAGAATCCTGCATCCACGCATCGGATGCGGCAAGAGCAGAAGCGACGCGACGATCGACGGAGCTCGTCGACCGCGCCCGCGAACGCGAGGAACAAGGTCTCGCGGCGCAAGTCGAGGCGGCGCGATTGCGGCTTCTGCGGGAACTCGGAAGGACGCTCCGGTGCTCCGGTCGCGGCGATTTGCGAGCGCTTCTGGCGCAACAGATACGCCACGAGAAGCCGTCGAGCGACGGAACGATGCGTTACAAGTCCGCCCAACAGCGTTTGCGAGGACGCGAGTGGACGGCGGACGACACGCAGGACATCGAGAGCGACGTGGCGGCGATGAAGGACCCCGAGAAGAAAGCGCGGGGTACCGGAAGCGTCCTCGATGCGGCTCTCCACGATCCTCGGTGGAGGTGTCGGGCGTCAACCGTTGTCACAACCGCGAGCGAAGACCGATAGCGGCGTGGTGAGAGTGCTCGGCAACGACAGGAAAGTGCCGGGCAGGATTCCGTAGTCCGGGGTCGGGCGGGGGCGCGGTCGCCCTGCGGAGCGTCTAGACGCCTTCCCGGGGCGGGACTCTGGCGACGGTCGTTTGAGCCCCTACCTATCTGCCTGGCAGATAGGCGTTTCGTACGTTTCCGCATCGGGCGCGTCGCCAACGAGATAGACGCGCCTTTCGATTTCGCTGCGTTCGACCACGACGCGCAACCCCCCGCCTTGGGAAACCCCCCTCCGCGCCTTTCGACCCGTCCACGTATCGAGCCAAAGCAGAAGGTCGCCCAACGCAACGTGATGCTCGCAACGCTTGCCGGTTCCCTTCGGGAGCGATACGAACGGGTGGTCTTTCTTTGAACGGCGAATCCTCTGCCTCATCGCGGGAACCGAGACGCCTGCGACCGTGGCGGCGTCGGGAAGCGATAGCATCATGTCGCCGATATACCCGCCCTCAATGCCCTTGTCCCGCCAAGACTGCAACTCGCTTGCGGTTCGCGGTGGCGCGCCGATAGGGAACGTCCCGACGGGCGCGATGGCGAACTCGTGGACGGTCACAGGCAGCGTAAGCCAACCCGCAGGGGCGCGGAGATAGACGACTCGACCTTCAAGCGCGGCGTTGTCGATTGGGGTGGGTTCGCGGCGGCGCTCGCGGATGTCGGCTACGCGGGCTCGTTCATCTACGAGACGCCGCTGGAGGGCGACACGCCACTCGAATGCTTCCGGGGCGTCGCGCCCAACTTCCGGCGCATCCTCGAAGCGGCGGGGTAGGGGCGATCCGGTTCCCGGTGAGGTCGCTGGATCGGCGCTAGCGAGCGGTCTTCATCTGCGCCCAGGTGACCGCCGCCTTGCCGCGCGGTTCGACGGCGAGCCCGCCGATGCCGAACGGCCGCGACTTGACGGTCTGCCCGATGAGGTCGAACTGCGCGATGTAGCGTCCCGCTCCGACCCAGGGTCCCACGCTGTTGACGGGTCCCGCCGGACGCGGCTCCGGCTTCTTGGCTTGGACGTCGCCGACGTCGATGCCGACAGGCTCGTCCGGGTCGTCGCCGGGACGGACGGGCGGGAGGTCGTCGACGCCCGGGATGTAGCGCTTCTGGTCCCAGCGCCAGAGGGCTTCGTCGCCAGGTCCGAGCAGTCCGAGGGCGTTGTCCATCGCCTGGGGCAGCATCAGCACGGGCTCCTCGCGCCCGTCTTGAGAGAGCCGCGCGATGGTCGGATAGCGCCCGATGGAACCCCACATGACCTCCGCCTGGGTCGCGTTCTTGAGCGTCAAGATGACAGGCTGGCTGCGGTCGTAGGTGGCGCGGTCGGTTGTGAGCATGACGGCTGCGCGGGCGGTTCCCCCGATGGAGAGGGCAAGAAACAGGGAAAAGGCGGCGTAGCGTGTCACGGCGTATGCCTCCGACAATGAAACGGGGCGAGGACGTTGGCACGATGCCACGGACCCCACCCCGTCATGTCAGTCGAACGATGGCAGTTAGCGCGCCGTTGACTTGATCTCAGCCCAAGCCGTCGCAGCCTTGCCGCTCGGCTCCACGGCGGTGGCGCTTCCGACCGCCTGGAAGACCTGCTTGACCTCGGCGGCGCTCAGGGCGCGGTTGTAGATGACGACTTCATCGATCTTGCCGATGAACCCGCCGTCGGCAGCCTTGCCGATCTCTGTCGCCGGTCCTTTGCTCTTGGGCGACCCACCCGGCGACTCTTGCTCCATGCCGACCGCGCCGTTCAGGTACACCGTCATGAGCTTCTCGCCGTACACTGCCGCGAGATGGTGCCAGGTGTTCGGGGCGAGCTTCTTGACGCCGAATCCGCCGTCGCCGACCCAACCCGCCGAGTTGACGATGAACTCCATCTCCTTGTCCGGGTTGCGCCCGTCATAGCGGAGCGCCCAACCCTCGGCGCCGCGCTGAGCGACGATGCTTCCGCAGCACCCGGCGACGACGCCCTTGACGGGGTCCGCGCTGGCGGCGTTGACCCACGCGGCGACCGAGAAGCCCTTCACGGCGGAGAAGTTGAGCGCGGCAGTTCCGGCGATCTCAATGCCCGCATCGCCGTCGAACTCGAGCGCCTGCTGGACCTTGCCCGCGACGGACTTGACGGTTCCCACGACGACGCCGTTGTTGCCGCCGACGACGTCCTTGACGTCCTTGCCGCTCACCGTCGATGTGTCCAGCGGCCAATGACCGACGAGACCATCTTTGGGAAGCTGAGCGAGCGCGGAGCCCGCGAACGCCAAGGCGAGGATCGCTACATGCCAAGACCGAATCTTCGTTCGCACTCTGATTTTCTCCTTATTGGGTGACGGTTTCCCGAACGTCGGGAATGGTGCCGAGTCGGAGGGCGGGTTCCAGCCCCGACCTCCGACCCGCCCAGGTAGCCTTCGTGAACGTCGCGGAACGGAAGAAGCCGCAGCCCCTAGCGGGCCGACTTCATCTCGCCCCACTTCGTCGCGGCCTTGCCGCTGGGCTCGACGCCCAGGCCGCTCGCCGTGTAGATCTTCTTCACGTCGGCAGCAGTGATGGCGCGATTGTAGATGAGCACTTCGTCGATCTTGCCGACCCAGCCGCCGTCGGTCGACTTGCCGATCTCCGTGTTGACGCCGGTGCTCACGGGAGATCCGCCGGGCGATGCTTGGGATACGCCGACCTCGCCGTTGAGGTAGATGATCATATCCTTCTCGCCGTAGACGCCGACGAGGTGGTGCCAGGTCTTCGGGGCGAGCTTCTTGACGCCGAATCCACCGTCGCCGACCCAGCCCGCCGAGTTGACGATGAACTCCATCTCCATGCCGGCGTTGCGTCCGTCATAGCGGAGCGCCCAGCCGGCGGCGTTGCGTTGCGCGACGATACTCCCACAGCAGCCGGCGACGACGCCGACGACCGGATCGTCACTCGCGGCGTTCACCCATGCGGCAACCGAGAACGCCTTCATTTTCGCGAAGTTCAGCGACTCCGTTCCGGCGATCTCGATGGGGCTAGCTCCATCGAACTCCATCCCCTCACGGACCTTTCCGGCGGTGGAGCTGATCTTTCCATTGATGACGCCGGGGTTCTTGCCGATGACGTCCTTGACGTCCTTGCCGCTGACCGTCGAGGCATCCAGCGGGTAGTAGCTGATAATGCCGTCCTCAGGCAACTGCGCTATGGCGGACACCGAAACCACGGCGAACAGGGCAGCGACGAGCCAACCCCTATTCTCCTTCCGTCCCATATGCGTTCTCCCTACCAAAGCGGTATCGAGTGCGTGTGGCGACATGGCAACCGGAGGCAATCCACCCAGAGTGTAACCAATTTCGGGGCTGAGCGCACGTGGCGACGCAGACGCGAGCCACGGCGTACTACCGTATAAGGACGTGGTAGATCGCGTCCGGGTTGAGCTCGGTCAGCACGGAACCGTCCGCGGCGTCCGGCGGAGCCGTCTTGCCGCGCGGACGAACGTACCCGTTCTCGTCCAGCGCGACAACCTGAATCGGCCGGCCATTCGCCCTCGGGAACTTCACAGTCGCCCTGATCTCGGCGACGCCGAACGGGCTCCCGCCCAGCGACGCGATCCGCTCGCCCTCTTGCCGGAACCCGTAAGGGCGATCCTCAGTCAGCGTCTGAACGAGAATGCGGCGCGACTCGGCGAGCGGGAGCCCGTCCAACGAAATGACGCTCACCGAGCCGAACTCGTTCCGACATTCGATCGTCACGTCTCCGAGCGCGATGGGTCCCGCCTTCGCCAGGAACCCGACGGCTCCCTGGCTCCGAGGCGTGTCCACCGTGGCGATGCCCACGCCGTAGCGCCATTCGAGCTCGCCGGTGAGGCTCCTGACGACCTGAGCGGAGCGGTCGATGTAGTGGGACATCGCCGCCTGGGTCGAATCGGCGGGGTTCTCGCCGAAGACGCGGACGACGGGTCCGACGGCGAACGAGAGCGGGTCGAACGTCGAGACGGGACCCGACACGCGCGCATCTGCCGGGACATCGGCGGCGCGGAGGGCGTCGAGCGCTTCGGGCGTCGCCGCGCCGGAGCCCTGCATCGCGAACAGGTCGTCCAGCCGCAGCACCTGGCGGATCGCCGGCACTCCTGCCGCGACATCGCCCCGGCGGTACTGGAGCGCGGCGGCGGGGAACGAACCCGCGACCACCGGCGAGCCGACCTGGAACTTCGCCATCGACGTGTCGCGCAGGAAGTTGCTCCCAACGGCGAAGAAGTAGAACCCGTCGATGTCCTGCAGCGAGCCGTAGGCGGACGCGAGAAACGTCATGTCGGCGCGAAAGCGGTTCGGCTGGGGCCAGCCGATCTCCGAGACGGTGTGCGGGTAATCGCCCGTCTGGAACACGTTGAAGGGCAGGTTCGTCGGATTCTGCACGGCGGCGGTGTTCTCGAACGTGTGCTCGACACGTACGGCGTAGCCGGAGCCTTCGCCGTCGTGCTTGCCGCCGAAGTATCCGTGCCGGTCGATGACCTCTCCTGCCCCGTAGGTGTAGCGTTCCAGCGCGTCGAGCGTGGGCCCGTCGGTCACGTGCCAGTTGCTCGGGGACACGAGGCTCTGGGAGCCCAGATCGTCGCGCAGATGGCGGATCGTCTGCTCGTAGAACTCGCGCTGCAGTTCGGTCAGGAATCGAACTTGATCGCCGATGCGGCGCGTCTTGTCGGGTCCGCCGGCGCGGGAGCCGTCGCGGGTCATGTGCCACGCTTCGAAGATGCCCGCGCGTCCGCCGGCGGCGTCGTCGGGATGGGTCGCGGAGCCCCACGATTCGAGCGCATTCGCCAGGGAACCGTACCGCCCTTCGAGCCAATGGGCGAACCGACGCTCCAGCCGCTCCCAATGAACGGCAGGGACGTTCTTTTGCGTGAACGTCCAGAAGAAGAAGCTGTCCTCGTTCTGGAGCTCGACGACGGAGACGGCAGGCTCCTGGGACAGTGGAACGCCCGTATAGGGGTTGGGCGTGGAGAAGATGCCGTCGAGCCACGAGCGATAGATCGCCTGCATCCGCTCGTCGAAGAAGAGCAAGGCGAAGGGCTTCTTGTTCTCGATGGTCTCGTAACCGTCGATGCCGTAGGACGGCCGGATGTCGAACCAGAGCGGGAAGTAAAAGCTGAGGAAGGTGTAGATGCCCTCGCTCTTCATCGCGGCGATGAGGTAGTGCAGGTCGTCGAGTTTCCGCGCGTCGATGATGGCGGGATCGCCGGAGGCATCGAATAGGGGCCCGTGGTAGCGCACGCAGTTGACACCGAGTTTGGCGAGCTTCCGCGCCAGATAGGCGACGGACTTCCGATCCTGTCCCGCGTTGTTGGCGCTCACGTTGACACCCCAGAAGCGGACGGGGGTTCCATCGCCGAGGACGAACCGGGCTCCGTCGCGCTGGACGAAGCCGTGTTCACCGGCTGCCGCTTCGTTCAGCGAGCGCAGGTCGAGCAGCGCGGAGTCGGAGAAGGGATCGAGCCCGGGCTCGAAGGGGAAGTAGCCCGGATCCGCTTTCGCGGAACGCTCGCCGGGCTTCAGCTTGCCGTTGGGCAGGAAGGCGTCTTGTGTCAGCAGGAACGCGTCGAACGCCGCCGTCAGGTTCTCGCCGGGACCCGCAAGCAGCCGGAGCTCGAAGCGGGCGTTCCCTTCGCGGAGATCGATGGTTCCCAGGTAGACCCAGTGGGCTCCCAGGTGCGTGCGCAGGTAGGTGTCGTCGGCGAGGGAAACATCGCGTCCGCAGATGCGCCATTCGTCGGTTCCGAAGCGCCATCGGAAGGGCCCGTGCTTCCAGAACTTGCGCGTCCAGAGGTCGTACTGCCCGTCGGCGGGTACGGCGACGTCGTAGATCGCGTAGGCTTCGTCGCCGGTGCGTTCGCCGGCGTTGGTGAGCCATTCGCCGCCGGAGAGGAGGTCGCGGGTCTCCGGGAAGGTGGACGAGGAGAACCAGGACGAGTCGGGGAAGTTCGTCTCGATCGGGTTCTCGCCCTCCCACCAGACCCATCGTTCGGCGCACTTCCCGGCGCGCGCAGGGAGCAGGGCGATGGCGATGCACGACAGCGCAAACGTCGCGATTCGGAACGTCATGGCGGCTCCAAACGTGTACGATTCCTCGTTCTGAGCGTAGCCTTCAGCGTGCGCGCACGCCAGCGGGGTTGCCACCAGAACGACGGGCGTCTATCGTCGGCAGCGCAGGCTCGGCTGACGCACACTCGTTGGAGGCAGGAACCATGTCGATGCTCGCCGTTGCCGCGTGGGCGCTCATGGCAGCCGGAAAGACGACGACGGAATGGCGCTTCGGACCGCCAACCGACCCGGATCACTTCCCCATCGGCGTCTGGCTTCAGGCTCCCAAGAACGCCGTGCGATATCGTGAAGCCGGGATCAACTTCTATCTCGCCCTCTGGCGGGGTCCCACTCAGGAGCAGCTCGACGAACTGACCCGCGCCGGGATGCCTGTCATCTGCGGACAGAACGCCGTCGGGCTGGCGAACCGCGAGAACCCGATCATCATCGGCTGGATGCATCAGGACGAACCCGACAACGCCCAATCGCTCGGAGAGGGCAAGGGATGGGGTCCGCCGGTACCGCCGTCGAAGGTTTGGGAGGACTACGCCAAGTGGCGAGCCGCCGATCCGACGCGCCCCGTGCTGCTGAACCTGGGGCAGGGCGTCGCCAACGACAACTGGCGCGGGCGCGGGTCGTGGGGCAAGAAGGAGGACTACCCGGAATACGTGAAGGGTTGCGACATCGTCTCGTACGACGTGTATCCCGTCGCGGATCGGGCGTTGACCGACGGCGACAATCTGTGGCTCGTCGCCGAAGGCGTCGACCGACTGCGGGCGTGGACGAACGACGAGCGGATCGTCTGGAACATCGTCGAGGCGTCACGGATCGGCAACGTCGAACGCAAGGTGTCGCCGGCGGAGCTCCGCGCCGAGGTGTGGATGTCGCTGATCCACGGCTCGCGCGGGATCGTCTACTTCGTCCATCAGTTCGAGCCGCACTTCGTCGAGGCGAGTTTGCTGGAGGACGCCAACCTGCTCGCCGCCGTGACGGCTCTCAACGCGGAAGTTCGCTCCCTGGCGCGCGTTCTAAACACAGGCGAGTCCGTGGGAACCGTGTCCGTGGCGTCGAGCGCGGCTGACGTGCCGATCGACGCGCTGGCGCTCCGTTCCGAGGGCGCGCTCTACGTTTTCGCCGTCGGGATGCGGCAGGGAGCGACGACGTCGCGATTCTCGCTGCGCGGCATCGCCGACGGCACGACCGTCGAGGCGCTCAACGAGGGTCGGTCGCTGACGGTGGAGGGAGGCGGGTTCTCGGACGACTTCGCGTCTTACGGCGTGCATCTCTACCGGATCGACGCGCGTCCGTAGCGCCGGCTCCGTTGCCGCCCCACGACCGCTGCGATATCGTGTCACCGCATCCGACCCCAACCAACAGGAGAGCGCCATGAAGATCGCGTCGATCCAAGCGGTGCAGGCTCACATCCCGCCGCGCCCCGGACCTCGCACGGAGGCGCGCCGACCGCCCTGGGCAGCGGATGACGAAGTCGCCAACCCCATGTCGAAGTTCCCGCGCTACAAGCGCTACCGTTCGAGCTGGCTGCCCAAGTGGCCCGGCGTCTGGGTGAAGGTCACCGCCGAGGACGGCACGTGGGGGCTCGGCATGACGAGCTACGGCAGGGCGACGGCGGCGGTCATCGACGACCACCTGGGGCCCCTGCTCGTCGGCGAGGAATGTCTCGCCATCGAGAAGTGCTGGGACATGATGTTCCGGGCGTCCAAGCCCTACGGAACCGCTGGGATCGCCTCCTGCGCCATCTCGGGGATCGACCTCGCGCTCTGGGACCTCGCCGGGAAGATCGTCGGGAAGCCTGTCTATGAGCTCCTCGGCGGACCTTTCCGCGACCAGCTCTTCGCCTACGCGACGGGCAACGACGTCGATTGGTATCTCGAATGCGGCTTCCGAGCCGTGAAGCTCGCCTGTCCCTACGGGCCCGCCGACGGGCTCGACGGGCTCCGCCGCAACGAAGACCTCGTCGCCCGAACACGTGAGCTCTGCGGCGACGAGGTCGAGATCATGCTCGACTGCTACATGGCGTTCGATGTCGAGTACACCGTGCGTCTCGCGGAACGCCTGAAGCCCTACCGGCTCAAGTGGATCGAAGAGTTCCTCCTGCCGGAAGACCTCGAAGGGCATATCCAAGTGCGGCAGCGAGTTCCGTGGCAAACGCTCGCCGGCGGCGAACACCTCTTCACGGCGTACCCGTTCCGCCAGCTCATCGAACATCGCGCGCTCGACATCCTGCAGCCGGACATCTTCTGGATCGGCGGCTTGACGCCCACGCGGGAGGTCTGCCATCTGGCGAACGCGGCGGGGATCAACGTCATCCTTCACGGCGGCGGGATGAACCAGTACGGACTCCACCTCTCCGCGGCAATGCCGAACACAGCTTGGTGCGAGTACTTCGTCGGAAGTCCTCCCGGCGTGCCGTTGGAAGAGGCGCGCGGCGTCAATGCAAGCGTTGTGCCGGTGAACAGCGCGATCTTCCCAGGCAACGGACCCGGGTTCGGCTTGGACATCCGAGAGGAGTGGCTGAGCCCCTTCTTCGCGTAACCCCGTTGGCAGGGACACTCGGATGGCGAAGCAGGCAGTCCGACGAACGAGCGGCGTCACCGCCCGCTCGTTCGTCCTGGGGATCGTCTTGATCCCCGTCAACGTCTACTGGATCATCTACGCCGAGATGGTTTGGTGGGGCTTGTTCCCTACGACGATGTCCCTATTCTTTAACGTCGTCTTCACCCTCTTCATCCTGACGCTCCTAAATCTCGCCGTCGGGCGCTTCCGTCCGAAATGGGCGCTGACCCCGGCGGAGCTCGCCGTCGTCTATGTGATGCTCTGCATGGCGAGCGCCGTCGCGTCCCACGACCGGGCGCAGGTTCTCATCTCCAGCCTGGGACACGCCTTCTGGTTCGCCACGCCGGAGAACGACTGGTCGGGGCTCTTCGCGCGCTACCTGCCGTCGTGGCTTACCGTCCAGGACCGCTCCATCCTCCAGGGCTACTACGAGGGGGATTCGACCTTCTACCAGCGTCGGATCGTCCTCGCGTGGCTGGGGCCCGCCCTCTGGTGGACGCTCTTCATCGGCGTCCTCATGTTCGTCATGATTTGCCTGAACGTCCTGCTGCGGCGGCAGTGGACCGACCACGAGAAGCTCGCCTACCCGATCATCGAGCTTCCGACGGCGATGATCCAGGAGAGCGGCAAGTCGTTCTTCTCGAACCGCACGTTCTGGACCGCCTTCGTCCTCGTGACGCTGCTGGACATCGTCAACGGGATGCGCGCCATCTACCCGACGATCCCCGTCATTGGCGTCCGGCTACGCGACATCAGTTACCTCTTCACGTCGAAGCCCTGGAATGGCGTCGGTTGGACACCCTTCTCGATCTACCCGTTCGTGGTCGGGTTGGGCTTCGTCATGCCGCTCGACCTCTCGTTTTCGAGCTGGTTCTTCTTCCTGTTTCGCAAGGCGCAGCACATCGTCGGCGCGGCGTTAGGCATCCGCGCGCTGCCGGGGTTCCCGTACGACCGGCAGCAGTCGCTGGGAGCCTATCTCGGGCTGTCGCTCTTCGCGGTCTGGGCGAGCCGGGGCTACTTCGCCGCCGTATTGCGCCACGTCTTCCGCTCGTCGTCACGGATGGACGATTCGAGGGAACCGATGCGCTACCGCGCGGCGGTCGTCGGCATCGCGGTGGGAAGCGTCTTCCTGCTGGCGTTCGTCCATCGGATTGGGATGAGCCTGTGGGTCGCGGTTCTCTTCTTCGGCGTGTTCTACGTGCTGTCGATGGGTATCACGCGGATGCGTGCGGAATCCGGCGCTCCGGCGCACGACCTCCACTTCATGGGACCCGACTACACGCTGACGGCGCTCTTCGGCTCGCGGTTCTTGGGGAAGGACAACGTGACGGCGTTCTCGCTCTTCTTCTTCATGGGCAGGGCGCATCGGAGCCACGTCATGCCGCACCAGTTGGAGGGATTCAAGCTCGCCGAGCGCGTGCAGATGCGATCCGCGCCGTTGGTCGTGGCGATGGTCGCCGCGATCCTCGTCGGCGGTCTGGCGTCCTTCTGGGCGTACCTTCACGACGTCTACATCTACGGCTCCGGCGGCGGGTTCGGTTGGGAACCCTTCAACCGTTTGCAGGAACGCCTTGTCACGCCGACGGGCCCCAACGTGCCCGAGATCTCGTTCACGCTGGCAGGGATGGGGTTCGCCTTCCTGCTGATGTATCTTCGGCGAGCGCTGGTGTGGTGGCCCTTCCATGCGGTCGGCTACGCCGTCTCCGGCGCGGACGACTGGTGCATGAACTTCATCTGGCCCTCGCTCATCATCAGCACGGTTCTGAAGTGGATCATCCTGAAATACAGCGGGTTCCGGCTTTATCGGAAGCTGATTCCGTTCTTCCTGGGGCTGGTGCTGGGCGAGTTCGTGACGGGCAGCCTGTGGAGCATCTACGGCATCTCACAGGGCGTGCGTATCTTCCCGTTCAAGGACTGGTAGACGGAGTTCGCGCTCGAGGCGTGCGGCGTCTGGGCTAGAACGACGTTCCCAGACGGATGTGAACCTTGCCTTCGAGCGGCGAGACCCCCGGAGCGAGCCCGTAGTCCAGCCGGACGATCCCGCCGCGCGACTCCAGGTTCGCCCCGATCCCGTAGCCGTACTTCACTGAAGTGGCGGGCGATGCCCCGGCGATCTTCCCGACATCGAGGAAGGCGAACACGTGCGAGTCGGGACCCGTCAGGATGCGGTACTCCACGCCCGCGAGAACGCGGCGCGTGCCTCGGTACTCCCGTTCTCGGTAGCCTCGCAGCGTCGACGCGCCGCCCATGAAGTACCACTCCGTCACGGGCAGGTCGTCCCCCCGAACGTAACCGGCGCGGACGCTGGGAGCAAGCACGTGCCGCGACCACAGCCGCCGATGCGCCGTCGCCGCTACGTCGATGCGCGTCAGCGGGACATCGCCCGCCATCTGGTCGACGCGCACTCGAGCGTAGCTGCCTTGCGTCGGATTGGGTTGGTAGTCGCGCCGGTCGTAGGTCGATTCGGCGAGGACGCCCCATGCCGAGGAACCGTCCGCACGCGTCGCCTGAACGCCCGCGCCGACGCGCAGGTAGGGGCTCAACCGCCAATCGGCGCGGGCAAGACCGTTCCGACGACTCGAACCCTCATACGTCTCGGCGTTCCATTCGACCGAGAGCCCCAACGGCGCGCCGAACAACGCCGGTTCCCGATACAACGCATGGGTCGCCCGGTTTTCGCCGGACTCCCAGCGGAACCCGACCTGCCGACCGGTTCCCAGCAGGTTCGTCTCCGCCACCTCGATGATGCCGGTGAGCTGCGGCGTGTCCTCGTCGTCTCGGGGCGGCGCGTAGCCGAGAACGCCAGCGGCTCTGCCTGTGCGCGCCTCTTCGACGCGGGCGCGGAAGACGACCCGATCCGGGGCCGATCCGCGCTGCACCATCGACGGGTGGACGCTGTCGAAGTACCCGCTGTTGACCAGCAGGTGTCGCGAACCGTCAATCGCGCGCTGATCGTAGCGGTCGCCAGCGCGGATGGAGACCATGCGCTCGACCGTCGTACGGCGGGTCTTCCTCAAGCCCTCGAACTCGATCCGCTCCACCGTGACGACGGGTCCTGCCCGAACATGGACGAGGAGCCCGACGTCTCCCGTATTGCTGTCGAGCGAGACGACCTCGGGAACGATCTCCGCGAGCGGGTGTCCCGCTTCGGAGAAGCGCATCAGCAACCGCTCGACACCCCGGTTCCACCGGTCGCTGGAGAACGGCGCGCCGACTCGGACTCCCAGCGTACGGCGCAACGTTGCGTCCGAAAAGCCCTCGATTCCGTCGATACGGAGCGATGCGATCCGGGCTCGCGGTCCCTCGCGGATCGCGAACGTGACGCTGACCGTGTCCTGATCGACCAGCAGGCTCGGAGTGATCTCGGCGAACAAGCGTCCTGCGCGGCGGTAGGCATCGAGGAGCCTGGCGGCGCCTTCTGGGAGCGAGGCAGGATCGAACGCGGTACCCGGTTCCCATCCCAGGGCGGCTTGGAGGGCGGGTCGTGACAAGGCGCTGGAACCTATGAACCGGGTGTCCGACAGGACCAGCTCGACGTGCTGGGCTGACGCCGAGACAGCGAGTGTCAGCGCGATGGCGATCCAGGCGTAGTTTGGCGTGCGGCTAGAACTCGTCCTCGCCGAAGTCGTCCCCTTCGTCGTCGTCCTCGTCCTCGTAGAACTCGTACTCTTCCGGTGTCATCAGGGCGTCCAGCTCGTCGACGAACTCCATGCGGATGCGGATCAGCCAACCGTCGCCCTCCGGCGAGTTGTTGAGCAGGCTGACGTCGCCGTCCAGGTCCTCATTGATCTCGACGACCTCACCGGTCACCGGCGCGTGGTAGGTGACGGTCACGCCCTCGCGCGTTTCGATCACGCCAATCGGCTCGTCCTGCTCGTACTCGGCTCCGACTTCGGGAAGCTCCACAAAGACTACGCGCCCATTCTCCAGTACCAGGCGCTCCGAGACACCGACGGTCGCCAACTCCTCGTCGTCCGTCTCGACCAGGATCCACTCGTGAGTCTTCGTGTACCGAGTTTCCAAACTGAGTCTCCTGACGGTCACGTTTCCGTATGGCGCCAGCAACGATGGATGCCGGCGGCATGGGCTGTTCCGGCGAAGCCCGCTAGTTCTAATAGCACAGGGTCAGACGCTTTTCTATGCGATTTGCGGGATTTCTCTGGTACCCGCCTCACTGGGCGCGGCGTATCCCGAACGACCAGGTCCATCGCGACGACTCGCGCTCGACCAGGTAGCCGTCCGAGGCGATTGGCAGGAATCCCGGCGAAGCTCCGAGCGACAGCGACCATTCACCGAGTAGAATCGAGCCTCCGAACGTCGGGCCCTGCGCGACCCACAGGTGTTCATGCGGCGTCGTCGTTCCAGTCGTCAGGTCCGTCCGGGTCGTGATCCGGGGCTCGACGCGGCGTTCGTATCCGGCGTTGAGCCGAACTCGATCGCCGATGCCGACCGACCCACCGCCGCTCACCTGCGCCCCGTCCTTCGATGGAAAGCGCGCGTCTCCGACCAGATCGACGGAGACTCGATCCGTCAACTGCCGCGTGTGACCGAGCCCAACGGCTACCTGCCGCCAGAGCCGCGTCGGTGATGCGGCCTCCAGAGCGCCCACGCCATTGCTCAGATTGCGCGCAAGCAGCCCAACGCGCCAGCCTGTAGCGATAGACCATGCGCCGCCCGCGTCGAATGCCCAACCATGGACATAGGCGGGATCGCCGCCTGCGCCCGTCTGCTTCGAGCGGAGCCATTTCGCCGTGCCGCCAACCGACACCGAGTCGCTCAGACGGCGTCCCAGGCTGCCGGCGACCAGCCAGTCCGCCCGTGGGAAGGCATGGATCGACGTTCCGTCGTGATCGACGCGCGTGAAATCGCCTTCTTGCCGCATGCCGACGCTCAACGCGAAGGGAGTCTGGTCGCCCAGGCTCCCGATGTGATCGATCTGCTGATAGGTGTAGCCGGGCTGGTAGAGCTCGCCGCTCGTCGTTTGCCCGCCTTCGGGTGTTCCCGCGAGGAGCAACACGCGAGTGTCCGGTACTCGGAGCGCGTTGATCTGGGTTCCATGCACCGTCATAGGAAACGCCGGATTCAGCGCAAGGGCGATCGTGTTCCCTGAAGCCCGCGCGTCCGCCTTTGGGCTGTCGGACAAGTACGGCAGCGCGGGCGCGCCATGCGCCGCCAGAACGCCGGCAAGGGTCCAAACCAAAGCAAAGGCAACCGAACGATGGTTACGCAAGGAGGAGGAGTACTTCGGCAATGGCGTGGTGCTCCGTGTGCGAAAGGCTGACGCGGACATCGACGCCGCCCATTTCCTGGAAACGCGCCAACGCTCTGCCCCAGAACCGGATGGTCGGCTTGCCGCTTTTTCCTCGAACGACCTCGATCTCTTTCCAGTCGACGCCGCGCCAGCCGGTTCCCAACGCCTTCATCGCGGCTTCCTTGGCGGCGAACCGGGCGGCGAAGCTCTGATAGGGTCGGCTCCGAGAGCGGCAGTAAGCCTGCTCGTCGGGGGTGTAGACGCGCCGCTCGAACCGACCGCCCCAGCGTTCGACCGCCTCGCGGATGCGATGGACTTCGACGATGTCGACGCCGACTTCGATGTCGCCGATGGTCACTCGGTCACCTCAACCCGTGGCAGATGGCGTCCGAAACGCGCACGACGCGCGCGATCTCGCGGACATCATGGACGCGCACGGCATTGGCTCCGTGAGCGATGGCGACCGCGACGCTAGCGGCAGTTCCCATGAGGCGGTCGTGAACCGGCGCGTCGAGAATCGTCCCGATGAACCGCTTGCGCGAGGTTCCCATCAGCACAGGATAGCCGATGGCGCCGAACTCGCTCAATCGCCGCAGCAGAACCAGATTGTGCTCGACCGTTTTGCCAAAGCCGATGCCCGGATCGACCAGGATCGACTCGCGGGCGATCCCCGCATCGACGGCGGAAGCGGCTCGCCCTGTCAGGAACGCCCCGACCTCCGCGACGACGTCGCCGTAGACGGGCTCTGCCTGCATCGTCTTGGGCGTTCCCTGCATGTGCATGACGCAAACGGCGGCGTCGAAATCCGCGATGACAGCCGCCATGCCCGGATCGCGCAAGCCAGTGATGTCGTTGACGAGATGCGCTCCACGTCGCAGGCATTCCCGCGCGACTTCCATCTTGGCGGTATCCACCGACAGCACCACGCGCGGGTCGTTCGCGAACGCTTCGATGACCGGCAGGACGCGGCGGAGCTCCTCATCGGCTGGAACCGGTTCCGCTCCGGGTCGGCTCGACTCGCCCCCCACGTCGAGGATGTCCGCCCCGTCGCGGATGAGCCCTTCGGCGCGTTCCAGCGCCGCGTCGAGCGCGAAGGCATCGCCGCCGTCGGAGAACGAGTCGGGAGTCACATTGAGGATGCCCATGACGAGCGTGCGGCGGGCGTAGTCGAGCTCGCGGTCGCGGCATCTCAGCACCGTTCGCCGCGCCGCTGTCGGGAGTGTCAGGTTCTGCATGCAGTGGGTGAAGCCGGTTAGGACGCCGGCTGCAGAGAGGCTTGGCGCGGACCCAGGAGCGCTTCCAGCTCGGGTCCGTCCAGCGACTCGCGGGCGAGGAGCATCTCGGCGAGCTCGTGCAGCTTGTCGGAGTGGTGGCGCAGGATGTCGGTCGCCGTCGCCCAGCACTTGTCGATGATCTCGCGCACCTCGTCGTCGATGACGATGGCGGTCTGCTCCGAGTAGTCGCGGTGTGTCGCGAGCTCCCTACCGAGGAAGATCTGCTCTTCGCGTTTGCCGAAGGTGAGGGGCCCCAGCTTCTCGCTCATGCCCCACTCGCAGACCATGCGGCGAGCCGTGTTCGTCGCCGTCTCGAAGTCGTTCTTGGCGCCGGTGGTCGCTTCGTTGAACACGAGCTCCTCGGCGACGCGTCCGGCGAGGCGGGTTGCGATGTCCGCCAGCAGGTAGCTCTTCGTGTAGTTGTGCCGCTCGGCGATGGGGAGCTTGACGGTGATTCCCAGCGCGCGCCCGCGCGGGATGATGCTCACCTTGTAGTTGGGATCGCCTTCGGGCAGGTAGTGGGCGACGACGGCATGTCCCGCCTCGTGATAGGCGGTGACGCGCCGCTCCTCCTCGCTGATGACGAGGCTCCGGCGTTCGGGCCCCATCATGACGCGGTCCTTCGCCTCTTCGAGCGTCGCCATCGTGATCTTGTCGAGGTTCTGCTTCGCGGCGAGCAGAGCCGCCTCGTTGACGACGTTCTCCAAGTCCGCGCCGGAGAAGAATGGCGTCCCCTTCGACAGGCGCGCCAGATCGACGTCATCGGCGAGGGGCTTGTTCTTGGCGTGAACGCGCAGGATCGCCTCGCGTCCCGCGATGTCCGGCAGATCGACGATCACCTGTCGGTCGAACCGTCCGGCGCGCAGCAACGCGGGGTCGAGGACGTCGGGACGATTCGTCGCGGCGATGAGGATAACGCCGCCGGACGAGTCGAACCCGTCCATCTCGACGAGGAGCTGATTGAGCGTCTGCTCGCGCTCATCGTGTCCGCCGCCGATGCCCGCGCCGCGATGCCGTCCGACGGCGTCGAGCTCGTCGATGAAGATGATGCACGGCGCGTTCTTCTTGCCCTGCTCGAACAGGTCGCGCACTCGCGCCGCCCCGACGCCGACGAACATCTCGACGAAGTCGGACCCGCTGATGCTGAAGAACGGCACACCGGCTTCGCCCGCGACGGCACGCGCCAGAAGCGTCTTGCCGGTTCCGGGGGGTCCGACGAGCAGCACGCCTTTCGGGATACGTCCGCCCAGGCGCTGGAACTTCTTGGGTTCCCGAAGGAACTCGATGATCTCCTCGAGGGATTCCTTCGCTTCCTCGCAGCCGGCGACATCGGCGAAGGTGCGTTTCGGCTGCCCCTCGGAGTAGATACGCGCGCGGCTCTTGCCGAACGAGAGAGCGCGGTTTCCGGTTCCCTGCATCTGCCGAGACATGAAGACGATGAGACCGATGAAGAAGAGCAGAGGCAGGACGCTCGTCGCGACGATGCTCAGCCACTGGAACTTGGGCGCGGCTTCGTACTCGAAGGGAATGCCGACCGACTGGAGCTTTTCCTCGAGCGGGTACTGCGAGCTAGGGAGCTTGTTGATGCGGGCGATCTGCCGGTTCGCATACTCGACGCGGATCGCCTCGGGTCCGATGACCACTTTCTCGATGGTGCCCCGGTTCCGCTCGATCTCGGTCAGGAGCTGGCTGTACGTGATCGAGCTCTCGCTCGAGTTGTTCCCTGCGCCGTTGGTCCAATGCCAATACGACGCGAACACCAGCACGAGCAGAACGATGATCCAAACGGTGAGACTTCGGGGATTCTTGCCCACGGGACTCTTGCGACCTATTCCTGTGTGGGATCGTCGCACCATCGACGACAGCGGCGCGACGGCGACAGCGACCTCCCGCTGTGCCGTGCGGTAGCGAGGGCTCCCATGCCTGCCCGGGAATCGAGCGGGCAACGGCATACTCCTCGCATGTGCAGTATATCAAACCGGCGCGAACGTTGACAACCAAAAGCCCGCGCGTTCAGCCACCGTGCCGCTTGCCTGTTGGCGCTCCCCATCGATGCCGCTGGCACGACTCTACGGCGAGACCGTGTGAGACGCAGTCCACACCCAAAGACACGGCTTCTATCCTCCCCTGTTCGTCCGGCTGGATCGCCGTCGTCGATGTCTCGGAGATCGACTTCACGCACGAAGCCGTCTTGAGGCGGATCGCGTCTCCGATACACAATGGCGCGGGCCCATCGAAAGGACTCGACCCATGAAGATCGCGATGCACCAGATCACGAGTATCCGTGCCTCCTTTGAAGAGGACATGCGCGCCTACGCGGAAGCGGGCTGGACCGCCTTCGAGATGCATCTCCACAAGGCGAGCCAGCACATCGAGAAGCACGGAATGGAGCACTTCGTCCGGTTGGTCAAGGACTCGGGGCTGAGCCCCATCGCGGCGACCGGGCACGTCGTCGTCGCGTTTGGAACCGACGAGGAGCTCGCCGCCAACGAGGCGCAGTTGTCGCAGGCGTTGGACATCATGGCGGCTGTCTCTTGCCCTGCCATCGTCTTTGGCGGAGACGCGCCCAAGAGCGTCGCCCCCGCGCCCAACCAGAGCGAAGCCGGCCTCTCGGAGCGCGACCATGCTTACCGAGCTCAGTTGGCGCGGTTCGCCAACCGGGTCGGCAAGCTGGCAGACCTCGCCAAGACGAAGGGCGTCACCATGGCGCTCGAAGTCAACTGGTGCGGCATGTGCCGATCCATCAGCACGGCAGCGGAAGCTGTTGAACTGGCGAACCGGCAGAATGTCGGCCTGCTGTTCGACACGGCGCACTTCGCCTGCACGCCGTCGCGTCTATCCGACCTGGATCGGCTGTCGGGACGCATCGTCGCGGGCCATCTGAACGACATGCGCGACTGCCCGCCGGAAGTGCGCAACGTCAACAACGACCGCGTCATCCCCGGCGACGGGGTACTGCCGCTGCGCGAATGGCTCGACAAGGTCGGCGAGTGCGGCTTCGACGGCTGGCACTCCGTCGAGCTCTTCTCGGAAGACCTCTGGGGCGAGGACGTCCTCACCATCGCTCGCAAGGTCAAAGAGGGCTGCCAGCGCGTCTGGCCCGAGGCCCAGTTCTAGGCTCCGGCGCGATGGATGACCGGACAGCGCGACTCGTCGTCGATGAACGACGTGAGCCCCGCGCGCTTGCCATCGACGGGAGCGGAACGCTCCGTGCGCATGTGGATCGCGAAGCTGCGACGCATCACGCCGGAGCGATTCTGCCCGCTGGCGTGCATCGTCAGACAGTCATGGAAGCTGACGCCTCCCGGTGAGAGGATCGCCGATTCCTCCTCCCACTCGGCTCCATCCGGGGCGATGACTTTCCGTTGCGCGTCGTGATCCTGCCCGAAGAAGTCGCTGCCCTCGACGAATCCCCACTTGTGGGAACCACGGACGAACCGCATGGGGCCCGCATCGGCGGTCGCGTCGCTGACGGCGACCCACGCCGTGAAGAGCTCGCTACCCTCTTCCCACGAGCGCCAGTAGTAGCGGTCTTGGTGCCAGCCGATGTTCGTCTGGATGTCCGCGCCGGGCGGCGACGGGGGCTTGCCCAGAAGCTGAACCCACCAGACCTGCACGCGCTGGGCCCCGGTCACTTCGGCGGCGAGCCGACCCAACGCCGGATGGCTCACCAGTTCCCAGATGGCACGGTTGGCGATTTGCGGCATTTCGATCTTGCAGAGCTTGTCGGGGTCGTCGCCGGGATTCCAGTAGGACGGCTGGGGCGGGGTTCCCGTGTCGTACTCGCCGCGTCGAAGGGCGTCCATGCCCTCCGACGCTGCGCGAACCACGTCCGCCGGGATGACCGGCTCCGGGTGGATGACGTATCCGTCGCGCTGATAGTCGTCGCGCAGGCTCATCGAACACTCCTTGCGTCACGCCGTTCACCGTCGGGGGTTCCCATGGTACCACGCGGATGAGGAACTCGTGAAGCCGCCAGTCCGCGATTCGACAGCATTCCATCGGAACCCGCTCGTTGACCGCTCGTTCGCGCCGGTGCTAACATGACTTCGACGCGAACGCCGCTCGCGCCGCCTGAGCTTCGTGCAAGCCGATCCGCGTTGCCCTCAGCCTGCGAGTCAGCGAAACGATGCCAGATCGCCTCCCGCGCTACCTCGTACCCATCGACACCGACAACATCCCGACGATTGAGACGGACTTCGCCGTTGTCGGCAGCGGCAACGCCGGACTGCGCGCCGTCGTCGAGCTCGCTCCGCATGGCAGGACGCTCGTCCTGACCAAGGAGAACCCCAGCGAGGGCAGCACGCGCTACGCCCAGGGCGGCATCGCCGTCGCGATGAGCGAAGAGGACGGCGTCGATCTGCACGTCACGGATACGCTCGTCGCCGGAGCCGGACTGTGCGACGAGACAGCGGTTCGCGTGCTGGTCGAGGACGGCATCGCCCGCGTTCAGGACCTTCTCGACTGGGGCGCGCAGTTCGACCGCAACGGCTCCAAGCTGGCGTTCGGGATGGAAGGGGCTCATCGCGTCCGGCGCGTCGTCCACCGAGGCGATTCGACCGGCGAGGAGACCCAGGACGTTCTCGTTCGCCAGGCACTCAACCACCCGAACGTCCAGATGCGCGACTTCACCATCGCCGTCGATCTGCTGACCGCCGACGGCGTTTGCCAGGGCGTGTTGGCGATGGACCGCGACGGCTCGCTGGTCGCCATCCGAGCCCGGGCGACCGTGCTGGCATCGGGCGGCTTGGGGCAGCTTTACGGCTACACGTCGAATCCCGCCGTTGCGACGGGCGACGGCATGGCGATGGCGCTCCGCGCGGGAGCCGAACTCGCCGATATGGAGTTCGTCCAGTTCCACCCAACGACGCTTTTCTTGGCGGGCGCGCCTCGGTTCCTCATTTCCGAAGCCGTGCGCGGCGAAGGAGCCCATCTCCTCAACTCGCGCGGCGAGCGGTTCATGATCGCCTACGACGACCGCGAGGAGCTCGCCCCGCGCGATGTGGTCAGCCGAGCGATTCTGGCGGAGATGGAGCGCACGGGAATGCCCTGCGTCTATCTCGATATCACGCACAAGCCGCAGAGCTTCCTGATGGAACGCTTCCCCATGATCTACCGGACGTGCCTCCAGTACGGACTCGACATCTCAACGGATGCGATCCCCGTGCAGGCGGCGGCGCACTTCATGATGGGGGGCGTCTTCACCGACCTCGACGGCGCGACGAACGTCCCCGGCTTGTTCGCGTGCGGCGAGGTCGCCTGCACCATGGTGCACGGCGCGAACCGCCTCGCCAGCAACTCGCTGCTCGAAGGCATGGTCTTCGGCGCGCGAGCCGGCAAGAGCGCCGTATCCTACGCGAGCGGGGTCGCCGTACCCTCGAACCGCATCGCCGCCGCGTCGATCCCGTCTTCCGATTCGCCCGACGACGTGACGAAGCACCGCGCGACCATCACTCAGCTCATGTGGGAGCACGTCGGAATCCACCGCGACGGGCCCTCGATGCGCCACGTCCTCGAAGAGCTCCGCGAGCTCCCGGTGACGGGCCCAGTGACACGCGAAGGCGTCGAATACGCGAACATGAGGCTGCTCGCCGAAGCCATTGCCGAAGCGGCTCTCACGAGAACCGAGAGCCGGGGAGCCCACTACCGCCTCGACCATCCGTCCGCCGATGATGCCCACTGGCGGAGGCGCGTTGTCGTTCGGTGCGCCGACGGGGCTCTTCGCCTCACGACGACTGGACCGGAAGACCGACCATGATCGCCTGTGGATCGCTCGGATTCACGCGGCAGTCTTTCAGCCGCGCCTGCGCCGAAATCGCCCGACTCGGCTTCAAGGCGATCGATATCGCCGTGATGGAGAGCTGGGCGCACTTCAATCCGTCCGAGCTCGCGACGAACGTCGAGGATGCCGTGGCAGTCGCACGTTCGGCGCTTGCCACATCCTCTCTGACGCCTATCGCCCTGAACGCGTCGGCGGGAGCTAGCGACCCGAACACGGAGACTCCTCGGTTCCGCGCGATCTGCGAGTTCGCAGCGGCTCTAGAGGTCCCGGTCATCTGCTACGCCGCGCCCATCGAGGCGGTCGGGTTCGAGCGCGCGTTGCGCCGCTACGAACGTCTAGCAGCGATGGCGGCGGAAGCTGGCGTTGTGCTCGCCGTCGAAGCGCACGCCCGGACGATGCTGGAGACCCCCGAGGTCGCCGTCCAGTTTTGCGAGGCGATCCCAGGGCTCTACCTGACGCTCGATCCCAGCCACATGTGGGCGGGACCGCATCAGGGCGGTTCGTTCGACGAGCTCTACCCGCTCGTGCGGCACACGCACTGGCGCGACGCCGGAATGGCTTGGGAACACGTCCAGATGCCGGTCGGAGAGGGGAATGTCGATCTTCGGGGGGTTATGCGCGGGCTGAAGAAGGCGGGGTATCAGGGAGCCTACGCCGTCGAGTACATCGACACGTTCCCGAACTTCTCGTACCGCGAGATATCCGTCATGCGCCGCTTGCTCGAGCAGACCATCGGCGGGAGCGCTTCCGCATGAACACGCTCAAGACGGTCGTCCACGCGACCATCCGCCGAGACGCGGACGGCAACTACGTTGGCACGTGCGACGAGATCGCCGTTGACGCGCGAGGGGCGCGCCTAGAAGACGTCGTCGCTCAGTTGCGCGACGAGGTCGTCGGACACCTACGGGATGAGCGCGTCGCCGAGTTCACCCTCTCCGCCAAGCCCAAGCTCCAGGTCACCATCGACCTGGACGTCGACCCAGCCTCTCAGTCGCGCTCCAAGGCGAGATAGTCCGCCGCGAGAGCTTCCAGACGCTCGTCCAACACGTCGTAGAGCCGTTTCAGCGCGCGTGGCTGCCGCCGTGTCAGCGCATACGCCGTCAGAATGGGCAGCGCGACGGTCGCATCGCTGTAGCAGACGACTGTCGACGGAAGCTGATCCGGGTTGATCTTGCCCCAACTGACCGCCTCTGACGGCGTCGCGCCGGAGAGTCCGCCCGTGTCGGGTCTGGCGTCGGTGAGCTGGATGAAGTAGTCGTGTCCCTCCTCCTCCAGCCCGAGGACTTCCTGAATCTGTGGCTCCGTCTGCAGGACGAAGTTTTTGGGGGAACCCCCGCCGACGATGAGGACGGCGCTCTTGCCGCCGGAGCGCTTGGCTCCGTAGACGATCGCCGCCGTTTCGTTGACATCACGCGTGGGATCGAACCGGAGCTGGTTCCCCGTGAGCGCGAGCGCGGCGACGTTCATCCCGATGCTGCTGTCGCCCGGACTCGACGTGTACACGGGAACCCCTGCGCGGTAAGCCGCCGCCAGGAAGCTTTGCCGCGAGATGCCCAGCGCCTGCTCCCGTTCGTCGACATACTTGCCGAACTGGTAGTGGAACTCCGCCGTGCCCATCGTCCGCTGGAACTCGGGGCCCGCGATCACTTGGCGGCAGAAGGCGTCCGTCGAGAGGAGCACGTCATAGTCGAACACGACATCATAGATGCGCACGATGCCCTCGCGGCGGAGCTCGCGATCGTCGACGAACGGCGTCGCGCGGTGCATCGTCTTGCCGATGCCGAAGTGCAGGTCGTGGTAAAGGTTCGCGCCGGTCGAGACGACCCAATCGACGAATCCCGCTTCGACGAGCGGGATGAGGGCGCTCATGCCGAGCCCAGCGGGCGTGAGGGCTCCGGTCAGGCTCAGGCCCACGGTGACATCGTCGGCGAGAACGCGTTCGGAGAACAGGGCGCACGCTTCGCGGAGCCGGGCGCCGTTGTAGGCGAGGAATGCGCTGTCCACCAGGTCGGCGACCGATATGCCGGGCTGGATGGCCGGCGGGGCGATGCGCCGCGAGTCCGCGAGCAGACCGTTACGGATGTCGTCCACGTCCTTCCTCTCCGCCGTCGTAGCACAACCGTCGGGACTATGTCCGACGACCGGCTCCCAAGTCAACGCCATCGGAGCGATGTCATCCTGAGCCGCAGGCGAAGGCGCTGCGCGCCAGTCTCTACGGAAGCGACGGAGAAGCGCCAGGCGCGGACATAGAGCGGGCTCCCATCCAGTGCCGGAAGGGAGCCCGACTCGTGCGATCTGTTCGTCTGCCTAGTGGACGTGCTCCTTGTGCTTGTCGTCGTCATGCGACTTGCAGCAGTCGCCTTCGGGACAGCACTTGTCGCCGTCCGTGCAGCAAGCCATCATCTCGCCCTTGTCGGACCCGCCACCCGACATGGCTCCATCCATGGGCGGAATCAGTCCGAGCTGCATCATCATGCCCATCTCGTCCCAGTTCTCCCAGTTTTCATGGATCATGCCGCCGCCGATTCGCGCGATGGTGATGCCCGTGACCTCCGCCGCCTTGCCGGTCGGCTCCATGCCCATCAGCGGGCCCGTGTTCGTCCCCTTCGCGGACCATCGGACGAGGACGCTGTCGCCGTCCACCATCGCGAACTCGACGTTCATCTTAAGGTCGGGGAACGCCTCGAGGATGCCTGCCAGCCGCGCTTTAACGCCTTCCTTGGTCCGGTTGGGTCCGGGTACGTGAGTCACCCAGCCCGGAGCGATGATGGCGTCCATGGCGTCGACGTTGCGCCCGTTCATCACCTTGTCGAAGAGGCTGCGGACGAGGGCTTCGGCGGCTTCGGGCTTCATCTTCTCGCCGATGTCCTTGGGTGACTGGACGTCCACCATCGCGTCGGATCCGTCCTGCTCGCCCATCGCCGGCATGACCCCCAGTTGGCGCATCATTCCGAGGTCGTCGGAGTTGCCCCAGTGCTCGACGGCTTTCCCGTCTTTGAAGCGGATGAGGTCGATTCCGGTGACGCTGAGCTTCCGACCGGTCGCCGGAATGCCCATGAACTCGCCCGTATGCGTCCCGACAAGGCGGTACGCCATACCAATGTAGTCGCCGCTCGACAGGAGACGATCGATGACGAACTTCGCGTCCGGCATCCCTTGCCTCAGCCCCGTGACGAACGCGCGCAAGCCCTCGATGCCCTCGGGCATCCCAGGCACCACCTAGTGCTCCACGAAGTGGGGCGAGACGAACTCCTCGAGACGACCGAGGTCTCCTCCGTTGATGACCGCCGAGATCATCTCCTTGACGACAGCGCGATTGTCTCTGGGCTTGTCAGCCTTCATGGCTTTCTCGCCCTTTTCCGGCTTGTCGGACTTCTTGGCTTTGTCTTCCTTGTCGGCTTTCGCCGGCTTGTCGGATTTGGCGTCGTGCGCCTTACAGCAGGCGCCGTTCGGACAGCAGGCTTCGCCCTTGACGCAGCAAGCCGGTTTCTCCGACTTGGCTTCGGGCTTCTTGGCTTCCTCCGCCATGGAGAGAACTGGAGTGAGCGCCACCACGACCAGCGCCCCTGCCACTAATAGGCGCCGATAGAACCGATACATCGCCGACCTCCCTAAGGCTCCTCCAGGCTGAGGGGCCCGCTTGATGCGATTGCCGTCCGCCAGGTGCGGCGTACTCGACTCACCAGGTGACGCTCCGTGCGGAACGTCCATGTGAACATACGCCGCCGCTCCCCGCGTGTCAATCGACACCGGGCGCTCGCGTTGGGGCGATGGTCGCCGCGTGCTACTATTGGCGTGGCGACCGCCAGAGCGGCCGCGCGGGACGGACGATGGGAGTCGCAGACGTGGCACGGGTCTTGCCACTCTGTCGCGCGTCCGGCTCGACGACACGGGAGGAACGGCATGGCATCGAAGAAGACGCGTGTGGAAACGACACTGACCGTCGCTGAAGCCGCCGAGGAACTCGGCATCAGCGCCAGCGCCCTCTACGTTAGGATCCGGCGCGCTCGTGCCAAGGGGGAACCGGTTCCCTTCGCCCCGAGCCGGACCGGGTCACGCGCCCTCGTCGCGAAGCGTTCGGAACTTCTCAAGTGGTATGAAGCATCTCCCCGAAAACGAAGGAAACCCCCCTCGATGCCCACGCGCCCAGCGCCGTCGGTTCCTGCGCCTGAGGTCGTGTCTGCGACATCCGGCGAGGGCGACGCCAGCCCTCTGGCTCCCTCGGCACAGGCAGACACGGCGACGCGCCTCGAAGCGCTGGAACCCGTCGTGACCCATGGCACGCAGGAGCTCGTCGAGCTCCCGCTCTCCTACATGGAGACGCGCGTCACCGTCATGCCGCGCGACGAGGACACGATCGTCGTCTACTGGGATGTCCATCCGGAGGTCGCCAACCGGCATCTCACGGCGCGATGGGGCATCCGCGTCGAGTCCGATGCGGGCGTCGAGGTGATCGAAGTTGGGCACGGAGCTCGGAACTGGTACATTCGCAAGCCGGGCATCGCTCTGCGGCATCGCGTCGCGTTCGGACCCCTGGATGAGCACGGCAACGTGATTGCCCTCGCGCACGGGACGTGGAAGCCCCTGACCCGCGCCGAAGCCCGAAGGAACCCGTACGACAACGGCGCTGCTCCGGACGAAGCCCCCGAATGGGCGCGCGGCGTCGTGACGCCCAACGGAGTCCAGCTCCAGGCTGCCGACGCCCAGGACGCGATGCGGGCGGACACCGAAGTGCTCGTCGCCGCGTCGCCCGTCCAGTCGGAGCCGGGGTCATCCGCGCTGCTGAGCGTGCCGTCGTCGCCGCACGGACTCCGCTGGCAAGGCGCCAGCTAGAAAGCTCCCACCATGCCCGAATCCGACAACGACGCTTTCCGAGTGGCGAAGCTGTTCCAGCCGCTCCGCGTCGTCGACGTCTGCGACGCCCTCGACGGGATCGGCTACTTCGACATCGGGCTCATGTCGCCGGAAGTGCGTCCCCTATGGCAGGGGATGAAGTTCTGGGGTGTCGCGCTGACGCTCCGGTGCGTTCCGGCGAACCGCCCCATGTGGAAGCTGGACACGACCGAAGACATCGTCAACGCCCACGGCATCTGGTTCCGCGAAGTAGGGCATGTCGGGGTGGGCGGCTTGGTGCGGCCCGGACACGTGATCGTCACGGACACGGGCGGCTCGCGCGAGGTCGGCTTCTGGGGTTCCGCCAACGCACTGGGAACCGTCGCCGACGGTGCCGTCGGCATCGTGACGGACGGTTACTGCCGCGACACGGCGGAGCTCACGCTCCAGAAGACGCCCATCTGCTCGCGGGCGCGAGGACGGACGATCATCCCCGGCAGGATCGACGCCGTCGAGGTGCAGACGAAGATCGGATGCGGCGGCGTCCAGGTGCGCCCCGGCGATATCGTCGGATGCGATGACGACGGCGTTGTCGTCGTCCCCATCGAGGTCGCCGAGGAGGTGAGCTGCCACGCGAGGGCGGTCCTCATCGCCGACATGCGCGCCCGACGCCGCCTCTACGACCGCCTCGGGATGGAACACGACGCGACCGTCGATCACGATGCGGTCGAGGCGTACTACGCGTCTCTCGGTTAGCCAGTCATCGAGGGGTCGCATGCACGGCACGCATGAGCCCACAGGCCTCGTCGCGTTTGTCTTGCACGCCCACCTGCCGTACGTCCGCCATCCCGAGCTGCCCAAGTTCATGGAGGAGGACTGGCTCTTCGAGGCGATCTCGGAGACCTACCTGCCCCTGATATCGGTCTTCGAGGGCTTGCTCCGGGACGGCGTTCCTGCCAGATTCACGATGACACTGACGCCGCCGCTGGTCGCCATGCTCGCCGACGAGCTGCTCCAACAGCGCTTCGTCGGGTACCTCGACGAGCGGATCGAGCTCGCCCAAAAGGAGCTCCGGCGGCTGCGCGGCTCCGCCGAGTACTACCCTCTGGCGGAGATGTACTACGGTATCTTCTCGCGCCAGAGGCGGGCATTCGTCGAGGAATACGGGCGGAACCTGGTGCAGGCGTTCCGGCGGCTCCAGGACCACGGCATCCTGGAGATCATCACCTGCGGCGCGACCCACGGGTTCCTGCCGCTGCTGATGGACCCCGTCTGCCAGCGCGCGCAGGTGCAGATCGCCGTCGAGCACTACTGGGAACACTTCGGGCGAGCGCCCATCGGCATCTGGCTGCCGGAATGCGCCTACACGCCGGGGATCGACGACCTTCTGGCTCCGTTGGGCATCCGCTACTTCCTTGTCGAGACGAAGGGCATCCTGGGAGCCGACCCCTCGCCGCACTACGGCGTCTACGCACCCGTCCTGACGCCGTCGGGAGTCGCCGCCTTCGGGCGCGATGTGGAATCGTCGCAGCAAGTCTGGAGCAAGGAGATCGGTTATCCGGGCGACTACGCCTATCGCGAGTTCTACCGCGACATCGGGTTCGACCTGCCGCTGTCCTATGTCGTGCCCTACCTGCACAGCCCGGACATCCGCCACTTCACCGGCATCAAGTACCACCGCATCACCGGCAAGACGGTTCACAAGGCGACCTATCACCCCGGATGGGCGACCGACCGGGCGGCGGAGCACGCCGGCAACTTCGTGTTCAACCGAGGGCTGCAGACGCAGCATCTCCGGACGCACATGGATCGGCAGCCGATCGTCGTCGCCCCGTACGACGCGGAGCTCTTCGGACACTGGTGGTACGAGGGCCCCCAGTTCCTCGACTTCGTCGCCCGCAAGACGCACTTCGACCAATCGCTCATCGCCCTGACAACGCCCGGCGACTACTTGAACCGATATCCGGTGAACCAGGTCGCCGTGCCCGCGACGTCGAGCTGGGGAGCCAACGGCACGTTCGAGGTTTGGCTCAACGGCGCGAACGACTGGATGTACCCCCATCTCCACAAGGCAGGCGAGCGCATGCGCGAACTTGCCGACACTCACCCCCAGACCGACGGACTGATGCGCCGCGCGCTCAACCAAGCCGCCCGCGAGTTGCTTCTCGCCCAAAGCAGCGACTGGGCATTCATCATGACGACTGGCACGACCGTGCAGTACGCCGTCCGGCGGTTCCGCGACCACATCGCCCGGTTCACCAAGCTCTACGAGGACATCAAGGCGGGAACGCTCGACGTACCCTGGCTGACCGATGTCGAGCGGCGGGATCGGCTCTTCCCGAATATCCGGTACGAGGTCTACGGCAACGGCTGAGCGGCTCGGCGGGACTGGGACCACTCGCACCGCTCGATCCAATCGTCCATCGCCAGGCGGTCGCCCTCCAGATCGGACAGGCTGCGGCTCATCTCGAACGCCTGACGCGCGTCGACGAACCGCCCTTGGCGAAATCGGGCGATCCCGATCAAACGCGCCGTCTCCCGCTCGAACTCCCGCTCTGGCAGGCTGATTCCCCACGCCTCTGACAGCCATCGTTCAGCCTCTTCCCACTGATCCTCGATGAACAACGATCTGCCCAGCAGATAGGGTCCCAGCGCCCAAGCCGGCTCGCGGACGACGATCTCCCGCAGCCGGTAGAGCCGCACGGCTGCCCGGTCGTCGTCGAAGTAGCTCTGGACGAGCGCCTGAGATTCCGCGGCGAGCTCCATCGCAGCGACCTTGACGCCCAACCGCCGAATGGCTTCCGGCGACCGATCCTCCCGCGCGACCTGCTCGAACGCCTCACGGGCTTCCTCCAGCGAGTCGAGCCGCCACGCCGCGTCTCCCATGCCTTCTCGGATCGTCCGGCGCGTCGGGTCGTCGATGGACGGGTCGCCGAGCAGCTCGCGCGCTTCGTCGCGGACGGTCTGCCACTTGCCGGCGGCGATGTCCGTCTGGAGCACGCGCAACCGATGGGTCGCGTTCGACGGATCGAGCGCCGCCATCCGCTCGAACACCCTCCGGGCCCCCGCGTAGTCGCGCGACCGATACCGCCTCCACGCCTCCTCTTCGAGCGACGCGATCTCATGAGCGCACGTCGCCTGAGCGACGCTCGGGCGGCTGAAGCGCGACTCTGCCATCGCCCGTTCGGCGTCCGTCAGCGGCACGCTAGCGAGGAACGCCCGCCACTCGCGCGACAAGTCGGCGAGGGACTTCCCGTAGGCTCTCTGGAACCCCGCGAATGGATACGCGCGCGCGAACGAATCCATGCCGTACGTCTCGATGAGCCACCGCACGAAGGAACCGGCGACCGTATAGGCACGACCGGACGGCTGCGACCAGAAGCCCAGCGGCGACATGATCCGCGCCGGATCGGGCATCCGACCGAGCTGATCCATCGCCTTCGCCCACTGATGCGGCGTCAGGTGGCTGTCGTCCCACTCGGCGGCGATGGCGACGCCTTCCAGCAGCCCGACGGCGGTCGACAGCTCCATCCACGGATGGAACTCCGCCGCGAACACATGGGCGAGTTCGTGCTTGACGACCGGTGACGGGAACTCACGGTAGTCCACATGAATGTCGCCGTTGATGGGGTCGGCGATGTCTGTCCGATGGGCCCCGACGAGCTGCTTCTTCTGCGCCGAAGTCGTGTAGACGTAGACGCCGACCTTGCGGCGCGGCTCGAACTCGAAGAACCGGCTCAACTGCCCATAGCGGAATTCAGCGTCGGCAGCGACGGTCTCGCGCTCGCGGTCCACGACGGAGCCCGGCTCGAACCGCACGATGAGGTGCTCCGTCTCGATCCGACAGGCGAGAACGCGCTCGACATCGCGCCGCCCGGGACGAAGCCCCAACGGGCCCCGGCAGAACCACACCGCCGCGAACGCGATGCCGCAGGCGATTGTCGGTATCAACACCGCCCGTCGATTCAGGACGAGGGAGAAGCGGAATCGATGCGACGCCGCGTCGTGACCGGCAGCAGCCGCCAGCAGGAGCCCCGCGCTGCCGAGGAGCGCGACCGCGCGGCTGAACACCAGCGTTCCCGTGACGCGGATATCGTCGTCATAGATGGGGCCCGGGAAGAACCCGATGAGCGCGTGGTAGACGAACTTGGGCGGCTCGAAAATAACGGCATGGATTGCCGCCGCAACGGTGAACGCGATCCATCCTGCCCACAGCAGGCGGGCGCAGCTAGCTGTCGGCGTCACAACCGCTGCGAACACTCCCGTCGCGGAGCCGTACACCGCGCTCACGAGCGAGATTGACGCGAAGAACGCCAACCCCTGAGCGAAACTGCAATTCGGCACGCGGAGCGCGTTCAGCGAGATGAGCGCGAGCGGCGCGACGAGGGAGAGGCAGCCCAGGACGAACCCGTCGGCGAAGTGCGCTCCAACGCCGCGCGGTTCGCCGTCTTTCCGAGCCGACGTGACGGCTGAGATGCCGAACTTCGCCCCGGTCGCCCCGCCCAGCACGCCGAAGAGCGCCGAGAACTCGTAGCCCAGCAGGTCGAACAGCGGGACGAAACAGACGGCAAGCGCGACCGCGCCGAGCCCGCCGAACCATGCCCAGCTCGAACGCGCGCGAAGCTGCGAGCCGATCCGTCGGGAGAACGGTTCCATCACGAAAGCGCGGCGCGGATCGCGCGGACGAAGTCCGCCGCCGCTCGGCGCGGGTCGGGGTCGGCGCACACCGCCGAGATGACGGCGACGCCCCAGGCGCCCGCCCGGATGATCGCCTCGGCGTCCGACGCTCGCACGCCGCCGATGGCGATGACGGGAACTGGACTCACCACCGCGAACGCCGCCACGCCCTCGACGCCGAACGGTTCTCGCCCCGTGTCCTTCGTCTGCGTTCCGAAGACGGGCCCGAACCCGACGTAGTCCGCGCCGTCCGTCGCCGCCCGGATCGCCATCGCCTGGGTGTGCGCCGACACGCCCAACAGGCGCTTCCAGCCGAGAAGACGTCGCGCGACTCTCGCCGGCAGGTCGTCCGCGCCGACATGGAGACCGTCCGCATCGACGGCGAGCGCGATATCGAGCCGATCGTTGACGACAAACGTCACCTGGGCGTCCTCGCAGACACGCCGCGCCGCTTCCGCCTCGCGGAGCGCGTCGCGGATCGGCAGCAGCTTCTCGCGGAACTGGACGCCGTCGGCTCCGGCGTCTGCGGCGAGGCGGGCGAGCTCCGCGTGGGTGTAGCGTGTCTGGATGGTCGTGTCGGTGAGCACGTGCAGGCGGGGTACGGATCGCTTCATGGGCTCTAGGGCAGAAACCGCCAGAAGTGGTTCGTGGGCCCGTGTCCCTTGCCGATGGACGGCGCATGGCGGATCGCGCCTGCGACGTACTGCTTGGCGGCGCGCGCCGCATCGAACAATGGGGTCCCCGAGGCAAGCCGCGTCGCCAGCGCGGCGGAGAAGGTGCAGCCCGTCCCGTGGGTGCTCTTCGTCGCGTATCGGGGCCCGACGATGACGTGCGTCTCGTGACCATCGAACAGAACGTCGCGCGCGGATTCGTCGTCCTCGGCGTGGCCCCCCTTGACGATGACGGCGCGGCATCCGTACCGCGTGATGGCGCGAGCGGCTTTACCGGCGTCGTCCGCGCTTCGGATGGGGAGCTCTGCGAGGAGTTCCGCCTCAGGGATGTTCGGCGTAACCACGAGCGCCAGGGGCAGCAATCGTTCCTTCACGGCTTCGACCGCGTCGTCATGGAGCAGTTTGAAGCCGCTCTTGGAGACCATCACCGGGTCTACGACCAGGCGCTCGACGGAACGCACCGCCAGGCATTCCGCGACCGTCTCGACGATCTCCGACGACGAGAGCATGCCGGTCTTGACCGCATCGACGGGCAGATCGTCGAATACGGCGTCGAGCTGGGCGCGGATTACCTCAGTCGGTAGGTCGTAGGCGAGACGCACTTCGCACGTGTTCTGCGCCGTCACGGACGTGATGACGGACATGGCGTAGCCGCCGTTGGCGCTGATCGCCTTGATGTCCGCCTGGATGCCGGCTCCTCCGCCGGAGTCCGACCCAGCGATGGTCAGTACGCCGACCACGATACCTCCTACGCTAGATGAACAGCGTCACACGCGATTTGACCGCGTCTCCTAGGAAGGTTCCGACGCCGCCGTAGTCGAGCCCGTCCTCCATCTCGGCGTCGGTGATGCCGAGGATGTCCATCGCCATCGTGCAGGAGATGATCCGCACGCCCATCTCCTGCGCTACGTCCATCAGTTCGTCAAGCGAGGCGACGTTCTTGCTCGACATGATGGAGCGCATCATCTTGGCGCCGGCTCCGGCGAAGTTCATCTTCGACAACCCCAGCTTGCTCATGTTCTCGGGGAGCATCGCGCTGAACATCTTCTCCGGGAACGACTTCCCGGACATCTCCACCTGTTTCTTGATGATGCTCAAGCCCCAGAACGTGAAGTACATCGACACCTGGTAGCCCATCGCCAACGCGCCCGTCGCGATAATGAACGCCGCCATCGCGCGGTCGTAGTCGCCGCTGAAGCAGACGATCGTGACGCGGTCTTCCGGAAGCTGCGCCTCCAGCGCCTTGATACGGGCTTCGTACTTCTCTTCCAAAAGCTGGACGCGAGCCTCGACCTGTTCTGCGACCAGCGCAGCCAACTCCGTCGAGATCGCTGCGTTCTCCACCGTCGTCGCCATGTGACCTCCTTCGTCCTCGAGCCTACGAGCGGCGTCGGACGACGTGGACGTAGACTGTCTTGCCGTCTGCGCCGACCGTGTTCTCCTGGCTCACCAGCTCGTACTCGGGCCGGTTCTTGATCCACGCCTGGAAATCGGGAACTGATCCGCGATCTGTCGCCAGGACGCGGATCGACTCGCCGGGAGCCACCTGACGGATCGCCTGGCTCGCCCGCACGAGCGGCATCGGGCACTGAAGCCCGCGCGCGTCGATCACCTCACGAACGTCCGTATCGCTCTGTGCCATATCGGTCTACCTCACTGGGTTCGTTGTGAGATCGTCTCGGCAACGGCGGCGAGCTCGGGAATCCCTCCCAGCGCCCGAAGCGTGGCAGCACGCAGCTCCAGCTCTGGATCGGGCGCTTGGGCGGCGCTCGCCCCGTCCGCCGGCGACAGACGCCAGTAGGATAGCCCCACGATCACCTCCAGATGCAGATGCACCTCGGTGTCGTCGCGTGTTCCCTCCATGCTCGTGCCGCTCTTTCCGACGGTTCCGATCTCCTGCTCCGGCGTGACGTAGGTTCCCACCGGTAGGTTCTCGACGCTCCGTAGATGCCCGTAGATGGACAGGATCGGCTCCCGCTGGGCGTTCCTGCCGTGGTACACCCATACCTGGCGGCCTCGCAGCTTGTCGAGAATGTCGCCGTAGACGAAGTCCGGCGGCACGCCGAACGACCCCGGCGTCGCGCCGAGCTCCTGGCACCGTGCGAGCAGTTGGTTCCTGTAGGCGCCGGACATCGGCATGTACACCCGATCGACTCGGATGATGATCCCCGCCGCGACAGGATAGACCGGCTTGCCGGCGGGTATGCCGTAGAAGTCGGCTCCCTGGTGGATCCCATGGCGGTAGTCGCGCGGAACCCCAGGGCGGCGCACGTCCGCGACGGCAACAGGAACCCTCACTGGCATGGAGAAGGCTCCCGCGAGGTCCGTGTCCGTCACCGCGGAGACGTCCGGCATGGCGTACCGGCGAGCCAGCCGCTCGACGGGCGGCAGTATCCCGCGGAGATGCGCATACGGGTTCGCACCCGCGACGACGGCGATGCCCACGGCGACCGCCCAAGCCGCACACCGAGCCGCGCGCATCCGCCGCGACGCGCAGACCCGCTTGGAACGGTATGTTTCCGCCCGCGATGGAGTCGAACGCTTAACGCACATGGGAAGATGCGCCCCTCTGCCTCGTGACCATTATTGTACCGTAGGGGCAGGTGTTGCGCATGCACGATCTCCCGTTGCCATCCCCTGCGGGCTCGGCGAGAATGAGCCGCCGACCTACCAGGAGAACCTGTGCGCCGCCTCATGCTCATCCTGATCGCCGCGACAGCCGCCGCCTCTCCGGCGCACGCCGACAACTACTCGGACGTGTGGGGGCACTTCGCCGTTCTCGTCTGGCAGTACCGGACGCCGCCGCCGGGGCAGACCGCCGAACGCGCCTACGACTCTCTGAATCTCTCCGGCATCCACCTGGACGATGGCTTCCCGAGAGACCTCTACCTCTTCGCCCGCTCGCGCGACTTCGAGTACTACGTCGATCATGCCGCCGGCAAAGGCGACCTCCATCTACGGAGCCGCGACTGGGGCGCGTTCATGGACGCCTACCGCAAAGACCGGCGAGCCCCTCGGCGTCCGAACAGCCTCAACGATCCGGCCGTGCGCGAGCGCATGCTGAACCGACTCCGCGAGAACATCCCGCGCGCCCTCGACGGCCTCTGCCTCGCCTACGCGTTCGACGACGAGATTTCGACGACATCCTTCACCGCACCGGCGGACGTGGACTGGGCCCCCGTCGCGATGGCGGCCTTCCGCGGATGGCTCGCCCGGCGCTACGGCACGGTCGATGCGCTGAACCGACAGTGGGAGACGCGCTTCAAGTCCTTCTCCGACGCGCTCCCGGCGACAGTCGACGACGTGCGCCGGTTCCACAGCGAACCGTTCTCGCGGTGGAACCTCTCGCAGTGGGCTGATCATCGCGAGTTCATGGACGACGTGTTCGCCGAGACGCTCGCGCTCCTCCGCGACGAGGCGAACCGGCTCGACCCCGACCGTCCTGCTGGATTCGTCGGAGGCCAAGCGCCATCCACCTACGGCGGGTACGACTACTCGAAGCTGGCGCGCGCCGTCCAGTTCGTCGAGGCTTACGACATCGGCGCGACCGACAGTATCCTCCGATCCTTCTGGGGCTCTGAGAAGCCGCGCGTCCAGACCTTCTTCGCCACCGGCAAGCTTCATGTCGACCGGTGGTTCCTGTGGAACGCGCTGGTGCGCGGGAACCGAGGCGTCATCGCGTGGCCCGAACTGAACGCCGCGAGTTGGTTCGACGGCGAACGCGCCGTCCCGGAGATCGCCGCGCTGGCTCCGACGTTCGAGCAGGTCCAGGGCCTCGTCAGCGA
>Ga0194120_10001615_pt1 | contig 40583 bp, 41 predicted proteins | sample TA2MahCa65mmetaG_FD_148642 | JGI IMG/M metagenome (GOLD analysis project Ga0194120, IMG submission 148642) | Freshwater microbial communities from Lake Tanganyika, Tanzania - TA2015019 Mahale Deep Cast 65m | ecosystem: Environmental > Aquatic > Freshwater > Lake | place: Tanzania: Lake...
CGTCGCGGCTTACGTGAAAGCGAAACGGGCCGCCAAGGAAGCGATCACCGGCTTCGGCCATCGGGTCTATCGCACCGAGGACCCGCGCGCGCGCCATATGCGCGAAGGAGTCAAGCGCCTGTCACAGGCGATGGGCCAGCCGAAGTGGTATCAGATCCTGGAAGGCGTGGTGGAGGCGATGAAACCCTACGCCCGCCATGGGGTCAATGTGAACGTCGATTTCTACTCGGGCGTCATCTATCACCTGCACGGCATCCCGAAAGATTTGTTCGTGCCGATTTTCGCGGTCGGGCGTGTGCCCGGCTGGACCATGCAAGTGCTGGAGCAGATCGCCAACAACATCCTGATCCGGCCGCTTTTACACTACATCGGGCCGGACTTGCGCCCCTACGTGCCGATCGACAAACGCTGAAAAATCAGTTCGGTCGGAGCCCGAGGATGCGGCGCGCTTCCGAAGGCGTCGCCGGACGGCGGCCGCGACGAGCGCAGCGTTCGACCGCCATGCGCACCAACTCGACGTTGCCGTCGGCCAATCGCGTCTTGTCGGCCTTGACGTTGTCTTCGAGCCCGGTGCGGGTATGCCCGCCGAGCTCGATCGCCCAGTCGCTGACCTCGGCCTGGTGGCGGGCGATACCGGCGGCGGTCCAGGTCGCACCCGGCATCACGTCTTCCAACTCCTTGATCATGAATTCGAGGATGCTGCGCCGGGCCGGCAGCGCGTTGGGAATGCCCATGACGAACTGGACGTGCGCCGGCGCCTTGAGCAGGCCCTTCTTGACGAGGTTGGCGGCGTTGTAGAGCATGGCGAGATCGAAGATTTCGATTTCCGGCTTGATATCGGCATCGAGCATAGTCTTGGCGAGCCCTTCGACGAAGTCGGGCGGGTTTTCGTAGATCGCGGTCGGAAAGTTGACCGACCCGGTCGCGAGCGAGGCCATGTCCGGCTTGAGATACAGCATAGCGCCGCGCTCCGACTGGTTGCGCCCGCGCCCGCCGGTCGAAAACTGGATGATCATGCCGGGGCAATGCTTGCGTACGCCTTCCTGCACGGCGGCGAACAGCTCGGGCTTGGAGGACGGCGTCTCGTCCGGGTTGCGGGCGTGGATGTGGACGAGGGAGGCGCCGGCCTCGAACGCGGCGTGAGTCGACTCGATCTGCTCGGCCGGCGTCACCGGCAGCGTCGGATTGTCCTTCTTGCGCGGTACCGAGCCGGTGATGGCGACGGTGATGACGACGGGGGTGCTCATGGAAATGCTCCGCTGGCCGAACGAGGGGGCTATTCGATAGCGCCGCGCCGGGCGGCGCAAGGGGCAAGTCGCTCGGGATAAGCCGGGACGGCGGCCGGGTTCCGCCGGACGAAAATCGGGTTTAAAGTAACGCCGTCATTTCCACCGCCGCATTACGGTTTTTCCATGCGCGACGACCGGCTGGCCATTTTGAGCGAGCTTGAGCGCAAGGTGCTTTGGCTCGCGGTTTGGACCATCCATCGCGCCAACCACGTCCGTCCCGACGCGGATGGGATCAAGGTCGGCGGCCATCAGGCGTCGTCGGCGTCGCTTGCCACCATCATGACCGCGCTTTATTTCGGCGTGCTCCGCCCCGAAGACCGGGTTGCGGTCAAGCCGCATGCGAGCCCGGTCTTTCACGCCATCCAATACCTGCTCGGCCGGCAGACGCGGGAGAAGCTCGAAGGCTTCCGCGCCTATAGGGGCGCGCAAAGCTATCCCTCGCGCACCAAGGACTCAGGAGACGTCGATTTCTCGACCGGCTCAGTCGGCCTCGGTGTGGCGCAAACGCTCTTTTCCTCGCTCGCGCGCGATTACGTCCGCGCCCACGGCTGGGTCAAGGACGAAACGCCGGGGCGTATGATCGCCCTGGTCGGCGACGCCGAACTCGACGAAGGCAATATTTTTGAATCCCTGCTCGAAGGCTGGAAGCACGGCCTGCGCGACTGCTGGTGGATAATCGACTACAACCGGCACAGCCTGGATGCGGTGATCCGCGAAGGCTTGTGGGAACGCTACGAAGCGCTGTTCCGCGCCTTCGGCTGGGACGTGGTGATCCTGAAGTACGGCTCGTTGCTGCAGGCGGCCTTCCGCGAGGAAGGCGGCGAGGCCCTGCGCGAATGGATCGATCGCTGCCCGAACCAGCTTTATTCGAGCCTGGTGTTTCGGGGTGGCGCCGCCTGGCGCAAGCATCTCCGGGACCATTTCGGCGAGACGCACGCCGTCGCGCGGCTGGTCGCCAAGCGCTCGGACGAGGAACTGGCGCGGCTGATGACCAATCTTGCCGGCCACGACCTGCCGACGCTGCTCGACGCCTTCGGCCGCATCGACCATCATCGTCCCGTCTGCTTTATCTGTTACACCATCAAGGGCTTTGGGCTGCCGTTCGCCGGGCACAAGGACAACCACGCCGGCCTGATGACCCCGGAGCAGATGGAAGGCTTTCGCGCCGCGATGGGCATCGGCCCAGGGCGTGAATGGGACAAGTTCGAGGGCCTTGCCCTGCCGATCGAACGGATACGGACATTTCTCGACGATGTGCCGTTCGCCAAGCGTTCGCGCGAAAAGACGCAGGCGTCGAAGGTGCCGGTGCCGGCCGAATTGCCGGTCGCGATCCAGCCGGTGATGTCCACCCAGGGCGGCTTCGGCGCGATCCTCAACGAAATCGCCAAGGAAGACTCGCCTTTGGCCGAGCGCATCGTTACCACCTCGCCCGACGTGACGGTCTCGACCAACTTGGGTGCCTGGGTCAACCGTCGCGGCCTGTTCGCGCGCGAGGAGATGGCCGACACCTTCAAGAACGAGCGGATTCCCTCCACCTTCACCTGGGAATTCTCGCCCCGGGGCCAGCATATCGAACTCGGCATCGCCGAGATGAACTTGTTCATCGTGCTTTCCGCCCTCGGCCTGTCGCACGCGCTGCACGGCGCGCGGCTGTTGCCGATCGGCACGCTTTACGATCCGTTCATCGCGCGCGGGCTCGACGCCCTCAATTACGCGTGCTACCAGGACGCCCGCTTCATCCTGGCGGCGACGCCGTCGGGCATCACCCTCGCGCCCGAGGGCGGCGCGCACCAGTCGATCGCGACGCCCCTGATCGGCATGGCCCAGGACGGGCTCGCCGCGTTCGAGCCGGCGTTCGTCGACGAACTCGCGGTGGTGCTGGCGTGGGCGTTCGATTACATCCAGCGCGACGGGGCGGGCGAGGGGCCGGAGCGCGATTGGTTGCGCGATGCGACCGGCGGCTCGGTGTACTTGCGCCTCTCGACCCGGCCGGTCGAGCAGCCGAAGCGGGCGATGAGTCCTGAGCTGCGCCAAGCGATCGTCGATGGCGCCTATTGGCTGCGCCCGCCCGGCCCCAACTGCCAGGTGGTCATCGCCTATACCGGCGCGGTCGCGCCCGAGGCGATCCAGGCGGTCGGGCTATTGGCGGATTCGCGCCGCGACGTCGGTCTGCTCGCGGTCACGTCCGCCGACCGGTTGAACGCGGGCTGGACCGCGGCGATGCGCGCGCGCGAACGCGGAGAGGTTCGCGCCCGGGCTCATGTCGAGCGGCTGCTCCAGGGCTTGCCCGCCCATTGCGGGATCGTGACGGTGCTTGATGGCCATCCGGCGACGCTCGCCTGGCTCGGTTCGGTCGGCGGGCATCGGGTGCGCGCGCTCGGGGTCGAACACTTCGGCCAATCGGGCGCGATCCCAGACCTCTACCGGCATTATGGCATCGATTCCAACGCCATCGTCGCGGCGGCGGAAGCGATCGCGCCGGGGCGGCCGATCCCCTACCTCAAGGCGTTGCCGTAGTTATTTCGCGTCCGCGGCGGCGTCGGCGACGGTCAACGGTTCGCCCTTAAGGAAGCGGCGGACGTTGTCGGCAACCAGCGTGCTGATGCGCAGATTGGATTCGTTGGTCACGCCCGAAATGTGCGGGGTGAGAATGAGATTGGGCACGCCGACGTAGCGGCTGCCGGCAGGAAACGGTTCCTCGGCGAAGACGTCGATGGTGGCGCCGCCGAGGTGGCCGGAGCGGAGCGCGTCGGCGAGCGCCGCTTCCACCACCACTTCGCCGCGCGCGGTATTGATCAGGTACGATCCCTTGGGCATGCGGGCGAGCGCGGCGGCGCCGATGATGCCGCGGGTTTTCGGGGTCAGCGGCGTATGCACGCTGAGCACGTCGAGGCGGGGAAGGAAATCGGGAAACGTGGCACGCTCGACCCCGTAGTGCTTCCAGGCGGGATCGTCGGCGGCAACGAACGGATCGGCGGCCATCAGGCGCATGCCAAAGGCGGCGGCCCGGCGCGCGACTTGGCGGGCGATGGCGCCGAAGCCGAGCAGACCGAGGACGCGCCCTTGCGCCTCGCGCCCCACCATGCGCGTGCGCGGCCAAAGGCCCGCGAGAATCTCGTCGTTGGCGTGGAAGGCGCCGCCGCGCAGCATGACCAGGATCGCGGCGATGGTAAATTCGGCGACCGACACTTCGTTGGCGCCGGTCGCGGGCAGGACGGGGATTTTCCTGGCCGCGCACGCCTTGAGGTCGATGTTGTCGAGGCCGACTCCGAGCCGGCCGACCACCTTGAGCTTGGGCCCGAGCGCGAGCAGGGACTCGTTGACCGGCGTGCGGTTGCGCACCACCAACGCGCGGCAGTCGGCCAGCAGCGGGGCGAGCGCGTCCCGATTGCCGATCAAGGCGGGGTCGTAACGGGTATCGAACTCGCGCGCCAGCATGTCGATGCCGGCCTGGTCCATGAATTCGGTGATGACGATGTCGGGCATGGCGGGACTTTATATATCGACCGACGGCGGGATCGCCAGGGTGGCGCCGCGCGCGATCTCGGTTGACGCGCCCCGCGGCCGCGGGGATAGTCCGTCCGCCATGCCCTTGTTTTCCGCATCCGCCTTGGCCGATTGGCTCGGCCGCGCTTTCGCCGGCCTCGGCGTCGAACCCGCGTCCTCCCTCGGGGCGGCCAAGGTCCTGGTCCGCACCAACGCCCGCGGCATCGATACCCACGGGGTTTCGCGCGCGCTGGTTTACGCGCAAAAGCTGCGCTCGGGCGAACTCAATCCCCGCCCCCAAGTGCGCTACGAGGAACGTCACGGCGTTATTCATTGTCACGCCGACGGCGGCCTCGGCCAGAGCGTGGGCATGGACGCCATCGACCGCGCGGTCGCGCGCGCGGGCCAATCCGGGTTCGTACCGATGGTCCTGCACGAAGTCGGGCATCTCGCCGCGCTCGGCATGTTCGCGCTCCGCGCGGCCGAGCAAGGCATGGCTGCGTTCGTCACCCAGACGACTCCGCCGATCATGGCGCTCGCCGGCTCCAAGGGTGCCGCCATCGGCAACAATCCGCTCGCGTTCGCGGCACCCGTTCCCGGCGGACCGCCCTTGGTGTTCGACATGGCGGCGAGCGGCGTCGCGCGCGGCAACGTGTTGGCCGCCAAGCGCGAAGGCCGTCCGATCCCGGAAGGCTGGGCGATCGACGAAGAAGGACGCCCGACCACCGACGCGGATGCCGCGCTCAGGGGCGCGATGCTGCCGATGGCCGGGCACAAGGGCATCGGGCTCGCGATGATGGTCGAATTCCTGGCCGGCAGCCTTTCCGGAGCCAAGCCGCCGGCGACGGCCGGCGCCAAGCCGGGTAGCGCGCCTTCGCGGGTGGGCGCGTTTCTGTTCGTCGTCAATCCCGGGCTGGTGACGGAGCGCGCCGGGTTCGACGCCCACGTCGCCGGATGGATGGCGACCTACAAGAAGGCGAGCGGCGAACAAGGCCGCTATCCGGGCGAGCGCGCCGCCCAACTGGAACGAAAGCGCATGGCCGAGGGCATTCCGCTGAACGCGAGCGTGATCGCGGAATTGAAGCAGGTGGGCGAGTTGGCCAGCGTTCCGTTCGATCTCGCGGCGACCTGACGCCGTTTAACCGCACAATTAACGCGCGAAAACACGCCACTTGATTCATGTCAAGACGGTGTCGGATCGAAATCATTACCCTGTTTCGGCCTTACCGGGGAGAAACGCGGCATGGCTTCGGCATTGGACATCGTCCGCGACGAGCACCGCGATATCTTAAGGATATTGCACATGCTCGAAGATCTCGCGGAAGACGAAACGGTACTTGCGCGGGGAATTCAGTCGGGACTGATCGCTTCGATAGTCCAATACCTGTGGATTTTTCCCTACGCGATCCATCATCCGAAGGAAGAAAAGGGATTGTTCCCGGCGTTGACGGCGAAAGACGGAGGCACCCTGGTCGCGACCATCGCCGAACTCATCGGCGATCACGCCAAGGGCTACCGGCTGTTGCGGGAAATCGAAAACGCCATGCTCGCCAGCGGCGCGCAGGGCGGGATTACCAGGCTCAGGACGGCCATACGCGATTATGTCGATCATAAACGCCGTCATATCGAGCGGGAAGAAAGAGAAATCCTTCCCGCGGTGGAGAGGATACTCGACGTCGAGAACCACACGACCGTAAAGAAGACGTTTGCCGATTTGAAAATCGACAAAAACATCCTCGCGCTGTTCGAGTCGCTCTTTCCCCACCGCCAAAAGGAGAAATAGCCAGTCGGAGAAGCGGGTTTCTATATCCTGTTCCTTTTTTCCCCGCTTCCGGCATCGCCCGTACCGTCTTTTCTGGCAGATCGGGCAAAATCGGCTCCGCCGCTGTTATGCCGGGTATTGAACACAGCCCCTAATTCCTGTCCTCTTTTCGTTTTATTGCAATTTCCGGCATAGGCCGAAGCAAGCGGTTTATCCACATTGTTTATATGTGGTATATATGTTGATTTTCATCAAGGCGCATTAAATATGCAATCTTTATCACAGCCGCTTTCGGGCGAAAGCAGGCGACCATGGCAGCGGCGTTGGACATCCTTCGCAAGGAGCACCGCGCCATCGCCCGCGTCTTGCATATGCTCAGGGATATCGTCGAAGACGACGCGGTTCTAGCGCGCGGCGTAGAATCGGGATTGATCGCGGCGATGCTCCGTTATCTTCACGTCTTTCCCTACGGCGTTCATCACCCGAAGGAAGAACAACAGTTATTTCCGGCAATGGCTGCGAGGGATTCCGGCGCAGTGGCAGCGGTGGCGGCATTGGTCGAGGAGCACGCCGCCGGATACGCGTTTCTGAACGACACCCGCCGGGCGTTGACCGAGATCGGCAGCCAAGGCGGATCCGGACGCCTGCGGCGGGCGATCCAAAATTGCATCGCGCACGAAACCCGTCATATGAAGCGGGAAGAAGACGAGATCTTGCCGGTGGCGGAACGGGTGCTGGACGGCGAAACCCTTGCCGCCATTGCCCAAACATTTGCCGCCAGCGACGAATCGCAAAAGAGCGCGAATATCCGGAAAATGTTCAAATCGCTGCACGGTCCCGACAGATAAGCGGGCCGCGCGCGATTCGTCGGCGTGTCAGCCGCCGTCTTTTTTCTTCGCCGAGGCTTCCGGAAACAGCCAGATGGCGAAAACCATGAACAGCGATAGCCCGAAGGCGATCAGGCCCGTGTGCGCCAGCTCGCCGCCCCGCTCGTAAAACCACACCGCGATCCCGACCAGGACGATCACGACCGACAAGGGAATCTTGATGTGCGGGGGCATGATGGGCTCTCCGTCCCGGTTGCGGGCGCGCACGGCCCCTTGACCGCGCGCGCGCCGACGCTGAAGATACCGCTAGTATATCACCGGTTCGTCAAGGTTCTCAATCCTTCCGCTCCCGCGAGGAAACGCGATCATGAGCAAACGCACACCGGCGCGCGCGCCCATGCCGGCGCCGTCCGCGCCGACGATGCCGCGCAAGAAGCGCACCATCGGCGAAATCCGGGATTCGAAGAAGACCGGCGAGAAGATGGTCTACACCTCGGTGCCCGACTACACCGCCGCGCGCTGGGCCGAGGCCGCCGGGGTCGACGTCTGCGTGGTCGGCGACAGCCTGGCGATGATCGCGCACGGCCATCCCAGCACCATCCCTGCGACCATGGACATGATGGTGATGCACGCCCAAGCCGTGCGGCGCGGCGCGCCCAACACCTTTTCGCTCGGCTGCATGCCGTATCAGAGCTACCACACGGTCGAGCGCGCGCTCGCCAACGCCACCCGCTTCATGCAGGAAGCGGCCTGCGACGCGGTCAAGCCGCAGGGCGGCAAGAGCCAAGCGCACATCCTGAAAGCGCTGGTTGATGCCGGGATTCCGACCGCGTCCCACATCGGGCTTACGCCGCATACCATCGCTATGTTCGGCGGCTTCAAGATTCAAGGGCGCACGGCGGAAGGGGCGATGAAGATTCTCGAGGATGCCTTCGCCATCCAGGACGCGGGCTGCTTTATGCTCGAATTCGAGGCGGTGCCCGCGCCGATCGCCAGGCTGATTTCCGAGCAGCTCGAGATTCCGACCATCGGCATCGGCGCCGGCAACGGCTGCGACGGGCAGATTTTGCTCAGCTACGACCTGCTCGGCGTGTTCACCGATTTCAAGCCGAAGTTCACCAAGCGCTACGCCAACCTGACCGAGGTGGCGGTGACCGGCCTGAAAAAGTACATCGACGAGGTCAAGAGAGGCAAATTCCCCGACGACGAGCACAGCTATTCCGTCGATCCGAAGGAATACGAGAAATTCGCCAAGCTGGTCCGCCGCCGGCGGCAGTTGTGAACCGGGCATGGGCGCGAAAGAATCACCCGTGAGGTTGGCCGACGCGATCGAGAGCACGAAGCCGACCTCGCTCTCCGACAAAGCCTACCGGCAACTGGAGGAGTTGATCGTTACGCTGCGTCTCGCCCCGGGCGAGGTACTGTCGGAAGCGGCGCTCGCCAAGAAACTCAAGATCGGCCGCACCCCGATCCGCGAGGCGCTGCAACGGCTCGCGCGCGAGGGCCTGGTGCTGATTCTCCCCCGGCGCGGCGTGCTGGTATCCGAAATCAACGTCAAGACGCAGCTTCGCTTGATCGAGGTGCGCCGCGAAATCGAGCGCCTGATGGCGCGCGCCGCCGCCGGCCGGTCGACGACCGAGGAACGGGACGAATTCCGCGCCATCGCCGAAGGCATGGACAAGGCGGCGGACGCCAACGACGATCTCGAATTCATGCGTCTCGACCGGCGCTTTAATCTGCTGATGGCGCACGCCGCGCGCAACGAATTCGCGAGCAAGTCGATGGGCCTGATGCACGGGCTCTCGCGCCGCTTCTGGTATCTGCACTACAAGGAATTCGCCGACTTACCGCTGGCGGCCAAGCTGCACGCCGAGGTTGCGCGGGCGGTCGCCTCCGGCGACGCGGAGGAATCGGCGCGGGCTTCCGACCGGCTGCTCGATTACATCGAGGACAGCACTCGCGGCACGCTGGATGCGCGAGCGCGAAGCGAAAGATAAGGCCATTCAGACCGGCGCCGATCAAATGGAAGGGCGTCCGTCCTTCATGCCATAATCGCGAAACACCTCGGCGACCCGGATGCGGTAGTCGCGGAACACGCCTTTGCGGCCGGCGGCTTGCGCCTCGCCGTGCTTGGCGTGGCGGTACCACTTCTCGACCGCGGCGCGGTCGCGCCAGATGGACAGCGACAAATACTTGCCCTTATCGGTCAGGCTTTCGAAGCGCTCGACGGAAACGAATCCGTCGGCCTGTTCCACATCCTTGCGGAGCGCGGCGGCAAGGTCGAAATATTTCCGGCCCTTTTTCGGATCGGGCCAGACTTCAAAGATGACGGCGATCATGGCGGGTTCCCCTCCGGGCATGGCGCGTGGCGCGGAATTCCGGGCGTCAAAACACTTCACAACCCCGGAACCCGTGGTAGTATACACAAAATATATCAGGGACAACCGCGCGGCGTCGGTTCGAAAACCGGCCGCAAGCTCGGGACAGGCGTGGGAGGAAACCAGACCGTATGAAGCGCTATACCGGCGACCGGACGATCGACGGGCTCCAGGTCCTGGTCGACGGCCGCCCGCTCGATCCGGCTTACGGCGTTCGCCGCATTTCGGACAAGGGTTTCGAATGGAGCTACGAAGGTGCCGCACCTGCCCAACTCGCCCTCGCCATTCTCGCCGATCATTACGGCGATCCGGCCAAGGCGCTGGCGAGCTACGAGAAATTCATGACCCGCGTGGTCGCCAACTTCGACAATGAATGGGAAATGACCAGTGCCGACGTGGATGCCGCGCTGCGGGCGCTGGAAGCCGATCAGCGGTAACGACGTGACACGACGACTCAACCGATAACCACCGAAAGGGAGGACGACATGAGCCTAATTCGAAATGGTTTGATCGCGATGGCCGCGGCGGCGGCGCTGCTCGCGGGGGCCGATCCGGCCTCGGCCCAGCAGCACAAGTGGAAAATGGCGACATCCTGGGACGGCGGCCCGCTGATGGATATCGGCGCCAAGGCCTACGCCGAGCGGATCAAGTTCCTGAGCGACGGGCGCATCGATATCCAGGTCTTCACCGGCGGCACGCTCGGCAAGGCGCTCGAGGTGACCAACACCGTCGCCAACGGCGTCGCCGAAGCCGGTCACCTGTGGATGGGCTACGATTGGGGCCGCGACAAGACCACCGTATTGTTCGGCGGTTTCGCCGGCAGCATGGATTCCGAGCGCATGCTGCACTGGCTCTATGAGGCCGGCGGCGCCGGCCTGTGGCGCCAGTTCCGCGAGGAAAAATTCGACGTGATTTCGTTCCCGATGTTCATCCGCACGGCCGAGGCGTTTCTCCATTCGCGCAAGGCGATACGGACCCTCGACGACCTCAAGGGCGTGAAGCTCCGCACCGCCGGCGCATGGCTCGAAATCGCCAAGGACCTCGGCGCGGCGCCGGTGACGACCCCGGGCGGCGAGGTGTATCCGATGCTCGAGCGCGGCGCTATCGACGCGACCGAATGGGGCACGTTGTGGGAAAACATCCCGACCGGCTTCCACAAGGTCGCCAAGTACGTGATCATTCCCGGCGTCCATCAGCCGACCGCGCCGTTCGAGCTGGTCATCAACAAGGCGGCGTGGGGCAAGCTTTCCGCGCGCGACAAAGCCCTGGTCGAACTGGCGGCCAAGCAGGTGACGTTCGAAACCTGGACCCGCATCGGCCACGAGGATGCCAAGGCGCTCGAGTTCTACCGTAAGGCGGGCAACGAAGTCATCGAGCTGGACGATAAGGTTCAGATCGAAACCAAGAAAATGGCCCTTGCCTGGGCGCAAAAGCAAGCCAAGGACAATCCCTGGTTCGACAAGGTCCTCAAGAGCCAGATGGAGTTCGAGGCGTTGTGGAAGGACGCGGCCCGCTATCGCAACGTGAAGTCGGGTAATTGAGACAGCGAATAGGGGGCGCGGGCGAATCCGCGCCCCCAGTCGATCGGAAGAATGCGGCGCCCGCGATATTCGCGAGCGCCGCCGGTTTTAAAGGGGTTCGATGGAGACGCTGCTGCGTTGGATCGACCGGATCACCGGCGGCGCGGGCGTGATCGCCGGCTGGTTGATCGTGCCGATAATCTTCGCCACCGCCTACGAGGTGTTTTCCCGTTACGTGCTCCAAGCCCCGACCATCTGGGCGTTCGAGGTCGGCTACATGGCCATGGGCGCCAACTTCCTGTTCGGCATCGCCTATACGCTGCGCGAAAAAGGGCACATCCGCGTCGACGCGCTCTACGGCCACCTGTTTTCGCGCAAAACGCAAGCGGTCGTCACGCTGCTCGGCTACCTCCTGCTGCTGCTGCCGGCGGCGTGGCTGCTGTCGGACGCGCTCTGGACTTACGCCTACAAAGCCGTTTTGACCATGGAGAAATCCGGCCAGTCGGCCTGGAACCCGGTGATCTGGCCGTTCCGCATGACCTTCTTCGCCGGGTTCGCGCTGCTGCTGCTGCAGGGCATCGCCGAAACGATCCGGGTCGTGCGGTTCCTCGCCGGCCGCGATCCCGAGTGGAGCGCTGGCTGATGGACTACCTGATCCCGGCGCTGATGTTCCCAGCGCTGCTCGCCGTCCTCTTTCTCGGCATCCACGTCGCGATCACGATGATGGGCTTGGCGTTGATCTTCGGTTACGTCGCGTTCGGCCCGTCCATCGTCTACCAGCTGGTGCAGAAGGTCGACGCGATCGCCTCCAATTACGTGCTGGCGGCGGTGCCGCTGTTCGTGTTCATGGGTTCGATGCTCGAACGTGCCGGCATCGCCGAGCGGCTGTTCGAGGCTATACACCTCTGGACCCGGCGGCTGCCCGGCGGGCTTGCGGTCGGCACCGTTTTGATGTGCGTGGTGTTCGCGGCCTCGACCGGGGTGATCGGCGCGACCGAGACGGTGGTCGGCCTGCTCGCGATTCCGGTAATGCTCAAGTACGCCTACGACAAGGCCCTGATCTCGGGCACCATCTGCGCCGGCGGCTCGCTCGGCACCATCATTCCACCCTCGGTGGTGGTGGTGGTGCTCGGCCCGGTCGCCGAAGTGTCGGTCGGCGATCTGATGTACGGCATGCTGTTTCCCGGCCTGATCATGGCCGGGTTCTACGTGCTCTATATTCTCGTTTATTGCACCATCAAGCCGGAAGCGGGCCGGCGCCTGCCGCCGGATGAAAACGATCCTCCGCTCGCCGAAAAACTGCGCGTCACGGCGTTCGCGCTGGTGCCGCCGTTCATTTTAATTTTCGCCGTGCTGGGATCCCTCATTCTCGGGTGGGCGGCGCCGACCGAGGCGGCGGGCTTGGGCGCGCTCGGCGCGCTGGTGATGGCGCTCGGTTACGGCCGGTTCACGTGGAAGGTGCTGCACGAGGCGGTGATGAAGACGCTGCGCATCACCTGCATGATCATGGCGATTCTGCTCGCCGGCAGCATGTTTGCCGGAGTGTTCCTGGCCTCGGGCGGCATCCGCATGGCCGAGCAGTTCGTCGCCTACGCCCAGTTGGGGCCGTGGACGCTGCTCGCCATGTTCCTCTTCCTCGCCTTCATCGCCGGGTTCGTGCTGGAATGGATATCGATCCTGCTGATCCTGATCCCCATATTCATGCCGTTGCTGAAATCGGCCGGGTTCAATCCGATCTGGGTGTGCGTGCTGTTCCTGGTCATGATCCAGACCAGCTACATCACGCCGCCCATGGCGCCGGCGATCTTCTATCTGCGCGGCATCAGCCCGCCCGAGATCACCATCCACCACATGTACCGGGGCGTGGTGCCGTTCATCCTGCTTCAGGTCTTGACCATCGCGATCACCATGGCCTTTCCCGAGACGGTGCTGTGGCTTCCGCAAAAAGTCCTGTCTTTCAGGTAGATACCCGCGCCGAAAACCTGGTTCCGTTTCTGATGTTCGAGTGATATATTACGCGGCAAGTCCGGTAACGGGAGGGGATCCATGACGCCCGAGCAAGTTCTCGCGCTTCCGCCCAAGGTGTTGAGCCAGAAGCAACGCGAATTCTATTTCGCCGAAGGCTACCTGCTGCTCGAAAGGATCATTCCCGCAGACTGGATCGAGCGCCTCAGGCGCACCACCGACGAAATGGTCGAGCAGTCCCGCTCGGTCGCCAAGTCCGACAAGGTCTGGGATTTGGACGTCGACCATTCACCCTCCAAGCCGCGACTCCGTCGCCTTTCCAGTCCCAACGACCATCATCCGGTCTATTGGGAATACGCGTCCCGCTCCCTCGTTCCCGACATCATCGCGGACCTGGTCGGCCCCGACGTCAAGTTTCACCACTCCAAGCTCAACTTCAAATCGTCCAAGGGCGGCGCCGAGGTCAAGTGGCACCAGGACATCTCGTTCTGGCCGCACACCAACTACAGCCCGCTCACGGTCGGCACTTATCTCTACGACTGCGGCCGCGAGCAGGGCCCGGTCGGCGTGCTGCCCGGCAGTCACAGGTGGAAAATCTACGACCAGTACGACAAGGACGATAACTGGACCGGGTGCCTATCGGACGCGGATTTGGCGGCGATCGATTTTTCCAAGGCGGTGTGGCTCGACGGCCCGGCCGGGTCGATCACCATCCACAACTGCCGCACGCTGCACGGTTCGGCCGCGAACAACTCGGAGCTGGAACGCCCGCTGTTGCTCAACGTCTATTCCTCGGCCGACGCGATGCCCTACACGGAAAATCCGCTCTATTCGAAATACGACCAGGCGATTGTGCGCGGCAAGCGCGCACGCTGGGCGCATGTCGACCCCGATCCATGCCTGATCCCGCCCGATTGGGCCGGCGGATACCAATCCATCTTCGCTTATCAACTCGACGGAAAGAAAAGCGCCGCCGCCGAATAAGCGCGTAGGCCAGGAGATCGACGCCATGACCGCCACCGCCCTGAAACTCGACAGCGTGATGCCGGAACGTCAGCGCAAGTACCGCGACATCTATCGCTCGCGCATCGCCACTTGGTACAACGGCTACATCCACGTCGCCGTCATCTACGCCATCGGCTTCGGCGCGTTCGCCTATTACATCCCCCACATCCGCGACGTGCAGTGGTGGGAGTGGCTGACGATCCCGGTGATCGGCGTGATCTGCAATATCTTCGAGTGGTTCCTGCACACGTATGTCATGCACCGGCCGCAGACCAACAAAGCGTTGCGCGCCATCTACACGCGCCACACCCTGATGCACCACCAGTTCTTCACCGATCAGGTGATGACATTCGAGGGCGAGCGCGACTGGCGGGTGACCTTTTTCCCGCCCTACGCGCTGGTGATCTTCATCCTGATGTCGATTCCGGGCGGCCTCGCGCTCGGCTGGCTGATCACGCCCAACGTCGGCTGGCTTTTGATGTGCACCACCACCGGCATGTACTTGGTCTACGAGTGCTTCCATTTCTGCTGCCACATCGAGGACAACGCCTTCGTCCGCCATTGCCCGTTCATCAACACCATCCGGCGCCACCACCGCGCCCATCACGCCCAGAACATCATGATGGAGCGCAACATGAACCTAACCTTCCCGATCGCCGATTGGCTGTTCGGCACCTCCGATCTCGATCGTGGCCTGCTCGGTCACCTGTTCAACGGCTACGACGAGACGTACCTGAAGAAGGACCTCCGCCGCACGTCGCGCACGCCGATGGGCGCCGCGCCGCAACCCGCGGAATGAGGACGGCGGAATAGACCGGCGGCCGCGCGGGCCGCGGCGAAGGCAGGCGATGGCATGGCCACCGGCGTTGAACCGCAGACGCCGCGCCAAAGATTTCTCGCCGCCTTGTCGGGGGCCGGGCCGGGTTCCGGCCGCGCCCCGGTCGCCAGCCCGACGTCGATCGTCACTCTTGAGCTGCAGCAGCGGACCGGAGCCTTCTTTCCCGAGGCACATCGCGATCCGATCCTGATGGCGAGGCTGGCGCTCGCCGGGCATACCGTTTGCGGCTACGACGTGGTCTTTCCGGTTTTTGGCGGCGGCACGCACGAGGCCGAGGCGCTCGGCGCGCCGGTCGACTGGCGCGACCGGGACAATCTCCCGGTGGTGCGCTCGTCGATCTGGAAGCGTCCCGATGACGTCGTGATCCCCGAAGATTTTCTCGACCGGCCGGCGATCCGCACGGTCGTCGAGGCGATTCGGATTCTGCGCGCCGAGGTCGGCGACCGGGTCGGCATCATCGGCAAGGTCTACGGACCCTGGAGCCTCGCCTACCACATGTTCGGAGTGCAGCCGTTTCTGCTGGCGACCGCCCGCGACCCCCGGGCGGTGGACGCCATGCTGGCGCGTCTCAAGGCGGCGACCGTCCTGTTCGGGCGGGCGCAGATCGAGGCGGGCGCCGACGCGCTGACGCTCGGCGATCACATCACCGCCAACCTGATCCGGCCCGACGCCTACCCGCGCTTTCTGCTCGATCTGCACCGGCAGCTGGTGCGCGAGCTGCCGGTTCCCCTGATCTTCCATTGCTGCGGCAAGACCAGCGACCGCATCGGCTACTTCAACGACGGCGGAATGGCGGCCTTTCATTTCGATTCCGCCAACGACGCGCGCGACATGCGCGCCAAGGCGCGCATGGTCCTGATCGGCAACGTCAACAACATCCGCACTCTGCTCGAGGGCGGGCCCGAAGACGTGCGCCGGGAGGTATTCTACGCGCTCGACGCCGGAATCGAGATCATCGCGCCCGAATGCGCGGTGCCGGTGGGCGCCAAGTTGGCCAATATCGTCGCCGTGCGCGACGCGGTCGAGGAATATTACCGCAACCGGTGATTCTCAGGCGCCGGGCGTTCGCCGGTAGGCGCGGGCCTCGTCGAACATGGCGAGGATGTTTTCGGTCGGAACGTCGTCCTGAATGTTGTGGACGCTGTTGAGGACGTATCCGCCGTCCGCGCCCAGAATATCGATCACGCGGCGGACCTCGGCGCGAACCTGATCGGGCGTGCCGAAGGGAAGTGTTTCTTGCGTGTTGATTCCACCCCAAAAGGCGACACGGTTCCCGAAACGGCTCTTCAAGCCTTCAGGATTCATGTCCGCCGCGGTGACTTGGACCGGATTAATGGCGTCGACCCCGATATCGGCAAGATCGTCGATCAGACGCGAAACCGCGCCGCAGCTGTGGTAGAGCAATTTGACGTCGGCCTTGGCCTTGACCGCGGCGATCATGCGCCGATGGCGCGGCTTGACGAGGGCCCGATACATCTCGGGATCGAACAGGGGCGCCAATTGGGAGGCGAGATCGTCGCCGAAAAAGACGATATCGACGTTGCCGGCGCAGAGATCGAGCGCCTTGGTCGCCACCGCGATCCAGCGATCGGCGACCATGTCCATGGTCCGTTCGGAGAACGCGCGGTTTTTATAGAGGTCTTTCAGCCAATCGCCGAAACCGCGGAGAAACTGGCCTTGGTGGACGACGCCGATGGGGAGGTTGAGAATCACGGCGCGGCCGGTGGCACGCGCGGCCCGTGCCCGCTCGCCCAGGTCGCGGTAATACCCGGGGTTGTCGGGGTCGGGCCAATGTCGATCCTCCAGCAGATCGAGCGAGGGCTTTTTCAGATTGAAGAAGGGACCGTCGACGTAAAGGTAGTGCCCGTCCTGGGCCTTGCGCCAGGTCGTTCCCCATTCGTCGAGGTACGTGTCGGCGTCGATTTCGCGCTGATCCCCTTCGTAGGGGCCGAGGCCGAGAAACCGCGTGTCGACTTCGAACCGGTCGAGAACCGATTGGTGGGGAATCGCGAGCCGGCGGGTCTTGGAATAGACGACGGTCGGATGCTCGAGGCCGAGGTTTCGTTTCAGCCGATCGTAAGCGGAATCGTAGATGGTCGTTGTGTAGGTTCCGCCAAAATCGATCGGCACTCTGTCCGTTTCGCGGTGTGCCAGGGCAGCCAGCACGCGCTCGCGGTGGGAGAGGGTGGGCATCGGCGCGCCGATCAATGGGTCGCCAGGAATCGCTCGAAATCGCCGTAACCGGTCTGGCGCATTTCGAACGCGAGGCCGACGCTGACTGCCGCCGATTCGGCCAATTTGCGCAGTTCCGGGTCCTCGCTCTGCGCCAGGTAGACGACCTTCTTGTACTTGCCGAAGTATTTCTTGCGCAGTTGAGGGAAACGGTCGAGGCCGAGGCCGCGGAACACCAGCTTCTCGAAATGGCGGGCGAGAAAGTCGGTCAGGAAGAAGCTTCCCGGCTCCTCGGCCATCATACGGCGGAAGTTTTCGGAGCCCGAAAACACCTCGTAACAGTGCGCCCCGCCGATTCCCTGCACGCCTTCCTCGTCGAGCACGGCCTGGATGCGGCCGCCGCTGCCGCAATCGCTGTAGAGTACGAGGATGTTGGTGTAGGACTTGCGATTGGCGCGGATCTTGGCGCGGATGCCCTCCGGCAGATTCTCGGGGGTATTGTGAAAATTGGCCGGAAGGCAGGTAACCTCGATGTGCTCCCAGGCGCGCTCACGCACGAGGCCGAGGATTTCCCGCGCCACGGCGCCGCAGCAGATCACCAGGGTGGACGGCGGGGCGGTCACGTGGGCTCGTCCTAATGGTAGCGGTGTGCGACGCCCGTTTCATACATGGCGACGATGTTCTCGGGCGGAACCTCGGCCTGGATATTGTGAACGGCGTTGAGCACGTAGCCGCCGCCCTTGCCGAGAATGCCGATAATGCGGCGGGTTTCGTCCGCCACCTCCTTGGCCGTGCCGAAGGGCAGGATGCGCTGGGTGTTGATCCCGCCCCAGAAGGCCATCTTATCGCCGAACTCGCCTTTCAAGCGCTCCGGTTCCATCTTGGCGGCGGTCACCTGCACCGGATTGAGGGCGTCGATGCCAATCTCGATGAAATGCGGAATGAAGTGATAGACCGAACCGCACGAATGGAAGCAGACCTTGGCTCTATTGTTGGTCAGGCTCTTGACCGTCTCGACCATGCGGCGGTGGCTCGGCTTGAAGAACTTCACGTAGATCGTGTTGGGATCGTACATGCAGCTGTCCTGGGTGCCGAGGTCTTCGCCGAAATAGAAAATGTCGATATTCTCCGGCCCGGCCGCTTCGATCATGTTGCGCGCCGTATCGCACCAGAAGTCGCACAGCTTGTCGATGAGACGCTGCAGCGCCTCGGGGTTCTTGTAGACGTCCTTGAGATAGCTCTCGAAGCCGCGCATGGCGTAGCCGCGGTGAATGACTCCGCCCGGAAGATAAAGACAAACCGCATGATCGCCGCGCGCCTTGATCTGCTGGACCCGTTCCTTGACGCCCTTGACCAGGCCGGGATTCTTGCCGTCGGGCCACGGATACGCCTCGACCCGCTCGACCGTCAGCTTGCCGCCGTGGAACGGCCCGTCCTGATGCAGAAAATGCTGGTCGACGTCTTTTTCCGTTCGCTTCCACAGGACGTTGAAGATGTCGATATAGGTGTTGTTGTCGATCCAATGGTCGGGACCGCCCTGATAGGGGCCGGGCTGCACGTTGCGCGTATCGACGCCGAACCGCTCGAGGATGGACTCGGCGGGATGGGCCGCGGAATGGATGATCGACATGACGTCGGTCGGCTCGTCGACCTTGAGGTATTTCTTGAGGCGCTCGTAGCCGGCGAGCGTGATGGTGGTGAACTCCGCGCCGCCGAGATCGATCGGCACCCGATCGGGCTCCTCGTGGTTCAACGCGGCGAGAATCCGTTCGCGATGGGTCCAGGTCATGGCATTGCTCCCTTGCGCCGTTCCGGTCGGTTCAGGCCGCCACCGCGGCGGCCATGATCGCCCGGGCTTTTTCGACCGCCGCCGGCGCGTCCTGGCCGTAGGCATCGGCGCCGATCTTGTCGGCGAATTCCTGGTTCACCGGCGGACCGCCGACCATCACCTTGACCCGGATGTTGCGGTTCTTGACCGCCTCGCGCACGGCGCTGACGGCCTTCGCCATCTCCGGCATCGAGGTGGTGAGCAGGCCCGACATGGCGATGATGTCGGCCTCGTTTTCCTGGGCGGCGGAAATAAACGCCTCGGGATCGACGTCGATGCCGAGGTCGATGAGCTTGAATCCCGCGCCCTCGAACATCATGCCGACCAGGTTCTTGCCGATATCGTGGAGATCGCCCTTGACCGTGCCGATCACGATGGTTCCGACCGGCTTGGCCCCGGTGTTGGTCAGGAGCGGGCGAAGAATGTCGAGCCCGGCCTTGACCCCCTCGGCGGCCATCAGCATCTCGGGCACGAAGATCGTCCCGGCGGCGAACTTGGCGCCGATTTCGTCGAGCGCCGAGATCAGGCCTTGATCGAGGACGGTTTTGACGTTGGTGCCGGCATCGACCTCGGCCCGCACCAGACGGGCGACCTCGTCCTCGTCGTAGTCCATCACGGCTTGGCGGATTTCCTGGATGCTCATGGGCGGCGCTTCCTCTCTCCCCGGGGTGGCAATCGTATACTAAGTCTAACATACAACTGATATATCTGTCGCCACATATTTTCTGTGGATATTAGTTGAGGGAAAGACTCGGTCTTGGGACAACAGCCCGCCGGATTTCGCGCAAACGAGGCCGGATCAGACGACTCCGCTCGCGCGGCGGGCGCGGAGAAAGGCCCGCATATGAAAGCGGGCCTGGGCGGGGTCGTAGGCATAGGCGCGGCCGATCGGACATGCGTGGCGCGCCCGGCAACCCCGTTCCATGCAGTCCTGCCCGGCCGGTGACGCGATGTGGCGCGCGCACGCGGGAACGTCATAGGTCTTGCCGTCGAAAGCGCCGACGGGGCAGGCGGAGAGGCACGGCTTGTCGGCGCACGTCGCGCACGGGCTGGGGCGCGGGGCCGGCTCGGGCAGGATCAGCCGCGCGGCGAAACCGAGCGCGCCGCGATAGGCGTGCCACAGCCCGTAATCGGGATGAATGAATATGCCGAGGGGCGACGGATGGCATTCCCCGGCCCGTCCGGCCCAGCGCTGAAAAGGCAGCGGCGGCTTGGCGAAGGGAAACAGGGCGCGGGCGCCGATCTCGTCCGCCAGCGCGCCGATGCGGTCGCACGACCAGTCGTCGAGCAGATCCTTGTCCGGGTCGCGTTCCCGGCTGAAGTTGCGCCACATGTCCGGGCCGGCGTTGCCGACCAGAACCAGGGTGGCGGTGGCGATTCCGGGGGCGAACTCGGGTACACCGTCGCCGTCGCCGGGGTGAAACGCGCCGCGAAACGCGAACCCGGCCCGCGCGATCGCCGCAACGATGTCCGCGAACAGCATGCGGGCGATATTACGGAGACAACCCGCCGCCGTCACGTCCGTTCGCCACGGCTCGGCCGAATCATCGCGCCGCGGGCGGCGCGACCGAGCCCTTGATGCCGTGGACGTCGAGGATGCGCCGCACGGTACCGTCGGCCTTGGCCTCCTCGATGAAACGGGAAACGTAAGCGAGGGCCGCCGATTTTTGCCGGGGTACGGCGGGCGCGACGCCGGTGGCGTGGAAGTGCTCCTCCAGCACGCGCGCGCCGGGAAGCCGCTGGGCGAGCGTTTCGAGTCCCTCCCGGCCCATGGCGACCGCGTCGGCGCGGCCGTCGCGCAAAAGCTCGAACAGCGCGTCGCCCGAGCCGACGCCGGTCACCCCTGCGTTCTTGAGCGTCCGCCGGGCGCTGCGGATGGTGGTGGTGTTTTCGACACCGACGACGCGCACGCCCGGCCGGTCAACGTCGGCGAGAGTACGGATAGTCGATCCCGGCGCCACCAGGTAGGTGCTGACGAACAAGTAATAGTTCGGGCCGAAATCGACCTTCTTGATCCGCTCGGCATCGACCGGCAGGAACGCGACATCCCATTCATCCTTGCCGCTCGCTTCCGTCAATTCGCCGGAATTGGGGTAGGCGACGTGGACGACCGGCGCGCCGAGCCTGGCCGCGAGCTGGGCGCCGAGATCGACCGCGACCCCGCTCGGCCGTCCGCCCGCCGGGTCTTTCACCGACCAGAAGGCGGTTTTGGCCGGCCCGACGCCGACCCCGACCCGAAGCGCGCCGGTCGGCAGCAACTCGCGCCGCGCTTGGGCGTCGTCGGCCAAGGCGACGGAGGCGAAGATGGTGGAGACCGCCGACAGGATCGCCGCCGCGAGAAAGATCGATCGGAGCATGTTGGGGACTCCTCCCAAAAAAAGAACCGGCGGGGGAACCCCGCCGGTTCGAACGTGGCCATGATCGCGTCGTCCCGCGATTCACATCTTGCCTTTTTCCGCCCAGGTCGGCGCCGGATACTTCATCTCGCATGCCGCCAGCTCGAACGGATAGATGGTGCAATACTTGCCGTTCTGCACCTGCATCAGGATCGGGCGGACCAGCTCGTTCTGGCCATTGGCCCCGAACTTGACGCCGCGATAGGGCACGATCAACTGATCGGCCGGGATGTCGGTCTGAGTCAGCGCGACCCGGATCTTCTCCGGCTCGGTCGAACCGGCGCGGTTGATCGCGTCCAAGAGCGTCATCATGGCGGTGAACTCGCGCGCCGGCACGTCGGAGAGATCCCGTCCGTTGGAGTGCTTCTTGAAGATCGCATTGACCTTCGAGATCATGGGGATGCGCTTTTCGAGGTCCGCGTTGTAGGGCGAGCGGGTGATCGCGCCTTCCGCGTCCTTGCCCATGGTCGAGATGAAGGTCGGGTCGGTGAACCCGGCGTTCTGCGCCACCAGCAGTTTCGGGTTGTAGTCGAGTTCTTTGGCCGTGCGCAGCATCAGGAACGTATCCGAGGTGTAGGACGACGGCAGCAGCACGTCGGCGTTGGCGGCCTTGAGGCGCTGGATTTCCGCGGTCAGCGACGTGGTTTGCGCCTTGTAGGCGATCTTTTCCACCACCTTGATGTTGTTGTCCTTCGCCAACTTTTCCTGGACGCGGGCGCTGTCGGTGCCGAAGGCGGTATCCTCGTGGACGATGGCGACGGTTTCGATCTTCTTGCCGGTCTTCTTGGTGAAGTCCTTCATGAAGTCGAACATGACGTGGGTGAAATGCTCGTCGTTGGGCGAAGTGCGGAAGAACCACTTGAGCCCGCGCTGGGTCAGCGCCGGTTGCGACGAGGACCCGTTGACGTAGGGAATGCCGGCGCGCTCGGCCACCTGGCTGGAAGCCGCGGTAACGCTGGAAAAGTACGCGCCGAACATGACGTGGACTTTTTCCTGGTTGATCAGGCGTTCGGTTTCGCCCTGGCCGACCTCGGGCTTGCCCTGGTGATCGGCGACGATGAGGCGGACTTTTGCGCCCTTGAGCCCGGGCAGGCCCTTGCTTTTCGCGAGCGGCAGCGGCAGGTCCGCGCCCTCGTTGACGATCTCGACGGCGGCGCGCATGGCGGCGACGCCGTCAATGCCGACTTGGGCGACGGGACCGGACAACGGCATGAGAACGCCGATCTTCACTTCCTGCTGGGCGTTGACGGCCGATGTAATAAAGGTGGGCGCGATCAGGGTGAGCGCGAATGCGCTCGCAAGCATTCTGGTTTTCATGGCGATTGACGAGCCTCCCGGTTCAAGGGCCATTTCGTTGGAATTTCGTTCTTTTTTCTAACGGAACCAGTCGGTAGATTCCAGGGCGCATTAGGTGCCGAAACCGCATAATAATGGGCGCCAGGGGGTATTTGGGGTGACGGGCGAGCTGATACTACAAGCGGTCGTGAGCGGGCTCCTGATGGGGTTGATTTACGCCCTGGTCGCGGTGGGGTTGAGCCTGATCTTCGGGCTGATGGAAATCGTCAACTTCGCCCACGGCGAATTCCTGATGCTCGCTATGTTCGCGTCTTTTTGGCTGTGGGCGCTGGGCGGGCTCGATCCGTTGTTATCGCTGCCGCTGGTGGCGGCGCTGCTGGCGGGCCTCGGGCTCGCCACCCATTACGGGATCATCCGCCGCGTGCTGGACGCGCCGATGCTGGCGCAGATTTGCGCGACATTCGGACTCGCGGTCGCTCTCCGCGCCGGCGCCCAGTACCTGTGGACACCCGACTTCCGCGTCGTCGGCGATCCCTGGATCGCCGGGCGCGTGCAGGTCGGTCCGATCTTCATCGGCCAGCCGCAACTGATCGCGGGCTTCGTCTGCTTGGCCGCGTTCGTGGCGCTGTGGCTGTTCGTGACCCGCACCGAAACCGGCCTCGCGCTCCAGGCGACCAGCCAGGACCGCCAAGCCGCCGCCATCGTCGGCATCCCGACCGACCGCATGTCGGCGCTCGGTTGGGCGATCGGTCTCGCGTGCGTCGCGGTCGCGGGTTCGATGCTCTCGACCTTCTTCTATATTTTCCCCGACGTCGGCGTGAACTTCGCGCTGCTTGCGTTCGTCGCGGTTGCGCTCGGGGGCTTCGGCAGCATCCTGGGCAGTCTGGTCGCCGGGGTGATGATCGGCCTGATCGAATCCCTGGGCGGCCTGTTGATCAGTCCGTCCTACAAGAACGTCATCGTCTACGCGCTTTATCTTGCCGTGGTCCTGGTCCGGCCCATGGGCCTGTTCGGAAGGTTCTGAGCCATGGCCGGCGATCGCGTCCTGTTGCTCGAATCCGCGCGGGGCGAAGCGCTGTGGCCCCGGCCGCCGCGGTCGCTGATGGTGCTTGGCTTCGGCGCGGGAGCGTTCCTGCTTGTCTACCCATGGCTGTTCCCGTCGCCGTTCTCGCTCCATCTCATGATCATGGTGTTCCTCTACGCGTTGATGGCGCAGTCGTGGAACGTGATGGCGGGTCTTTCCGGGCAGATCAGCCTCGGCCATTCCATCTTCTTCGGCATGGGCGCTTACGCGTCGAGCGTGCTGTTCGCCAAGTACGGCATTTCGCCGTGGATCGGGCTCGTCGTCGGCATGGTCTTGTCCGCGCTCGCGGCCGCGGCGATCGGCGTGCCGACGCTTCGGCTCAAGGGCCACTACTTCGCGATCGCGACCTTGTTGATCGGCGCCGGCGTGCAAATCGTCTTTTCGCGCTGGGAATGGGTGGGGGCGGCGTCCGGCCTCTATATCCCGATCGAGCGTACGTCGCCGTGGCTCTCTTTCCAGTTCCACGGGCCCAAGACGCCTTATTACTTTCTGACGCTCGCGCTGGTTGCCCTCGGCTACGGCCTGGTGTGGGCGCTGCGCCGCTCGCGCTTCGGCTTCCGACTGCAGGCCGTGCGCGACGAACCCGACGCGGCCGCCAGCCTTGGCGTCGCCGTTTCCGGCCACAAGGTCCTCGCCTTCATGCTGTCGGCGGCGATGATGTCGGCGGCGGGAACCTTTTACGCCCAATACGTCCTGGTGCTCGATCCCGAGCGGCTGTTCTCGCTCGACATTTCCATCATCGTGCTGCTGATGACGGTACTGGGCGGCTCCGGCACCCTGTGGGGGCCGGCGCTCGGCGCGGCGATTTTGGTGCCGCTTTCCGAATACAGCCGCATCTGGTTCGGCGGCACCGGGCGCACGGTCGATCTAATCGTCTACGGCATTTTGATCCTCTTGATCTGCATGTATCGTCCGCGCGGGCTCTTGAGCCTGCTCGACGAACGCTTGCGGCGCCGGTCGGGCGGGCGGCCATGACATCCCTGCTGCAGGTCAGCAGCGTAACCAAGAGTTTCGGCGGCCTCACCGCCAATTCCGAGATCACGTTCGACGCCAAGGAAGGCGAGATCGTCGGCATCATCGGCCCCAACGGCGCCGGCAAATCGACGCTGTTCGACCTGATCACCGGTTTTCTCAGGCCCGACGCGGGCGAGGTCCGCTTCGCCGGGCGCGACATCACCGCCATGCGCCCCGACCGGATTTGCGCGCTCGGGGTCGGGCGCACGTTCCAGAAGCTCAAACCCTTCGCCGACCTGACCGTCACCGAAAACGTCATGGTCGGCGCTCTCGCCCGCACCCATCGGATGAAGGAAGCCCGCGACCAAGCACTCGAAGCGCTCGCCTTCGTCGATCTTCTCGAAAAGCGCAACCATTTTGCGCGCGAACTTTCGACCGGCCAGCGCAAGCGGCTCGAACTCGCCCGCGCCATCGCCACCGGGCCGCGCCTGATGCTGATGGACGAGGTTACCGGCGGCGTCGACCAGCGCACCATTCCCGGTCTGGTCGAGTTGGTGCTGTCGCTCAAGGCGCGCGGGCTTGCCGTCGTCACCATCGAGCACAACATGGCAGTGATGATGAAGATCGCCGATCGCATTCTCGCCCTCTACGCCGGGCGTCGCATCGCCTTCGGCACGCCCGACGAGGTGCGCCGCGATCCCGAGGTGGTCGACGCCTATCTGGGAAACGCCGACCATGCTGCTTGAGGTCGAGAACCTCGACGTCGCCTACGGCGATTACCAGGTGATCTGGGACGTTTCGCTTACGGTCGCCGCCGGCGAATGCGTGGCGCTGCTCGGCCCCAACGGCTCGGGCAAGAGCACCGTGGTCAACGCGATCAGCGGCTTGGTCAAGGCGAAGGCGGGGCACATCCGTTTCGACGGCACGAGCCTGGTCGAACGTCCGACCCACCATCGTGCCGGCCTCGGCATCGCCCATGTGTTGGAGCGCCGCCGGGTGTTTCCGCATCTCACCGTGGCGCAGAATTTGCGCCTCGGCGCCTGGCATCCGGCGGCCAAGGCGTCGCGCGCCGCCGCCCTCGATCGGGTCTACCGGCTGTTCCCGCGTTTGGCCGAACGCGAGGACCAGATCGCGCGCACGCTGTCGGGCGGCGAACAGCAGATGCTCGCCGTCGGCCGGGGCCTGATGTCGGGGCCGCGCCTTCTGATGGTCGACGAGCCGTTCCTCGGCTTGGCGCCCCAGGTGATCGGGCAGATGCGCGCCATCTTCGCCGCCATCGCCCGCGAGGGCATCGCCATCCTGTTCATCGAGCAGAACGCGCGGCTCGCCCTTTCGATCGCCGCGCGCGGCTATATCTTGGAAAGCGGGCGGCTCGCGGCGGCGGGGCCGTCGCGCGAACTGCTCGACGGCCCGGAGCTCAGGCGCATCTTCCTCGGCGGCTAGCGCTTCAATCGCGAGATCGCTTCCGCGATCTCGGGCGCCATCTTGGCGTGCGCGGGCTTGCCGGCGGCGAGTTCGCCGGCCTTGGTCCAGGCGGCCAGCGCCCGCTCCGGCATCTTGAGGGTTTCATAGAGCTTGGCCAGCCAGTAGTGGGCCTCGACGCTGTCGGGCGCCTTTTGCGCCGCAGCTTCGAGGTTGAGCTTGGCGCGGTCGAGGCTCACCGGCGGCACGCCGGTCGATCCGTCGGGCAGCTTGCGCGGCATCATCGACACGCGGCCTTGCAGGATCATACCTTCGAGGTTGCCGGGATCGACCTCGGTCGCCTGGTCGGCCTCGGCGATCGCCTTGTCGATCTCGTCCCGTTCCAGGCGGGCGTAGGCGGCGGCGAGGTGCGGCCGAGGCGAGGTACGATCGATCTTCTTGGCCGCGTCGTAGGCGGCGAAGGCGTCGTCGTATTTCTTGAGCGCGCGGTAGGAATCGCCAAGTCCCATGCGCGCATCCAGCGAATCGCGGTTTATGTCGGCCGCTTTCTTGAATTCGGTTATCGCTTCCTCGTGCTTGCCTTGGGCGGCAAGCTCAGTCCCGGCCTTGACGTGGGCGGCAGCTTTTTCCTTGTTGCCCGGCCCGCAGGCGGCAAGCGCGAACACCACGACGAACGCGGCGGCGAAACGCGAAACGCGGATCATATCTGGGCACCCCTGATCATGGCGCGGGGAGTATAGCCGAAGCCGCCGTCCGGTTGAAAAGTCTTAAATCACCCGCGCGCGCAATTTTTCGCAGATCCAATCGGACACGAACACCAAGACGAAGATGACCAGGATGCAGGTCGCGGTCTGATGGTACTTGAACAGCTTCATGGTCTGGATCAACGAAAAGCCGAGGCCGCCCGCGCCCACCAGCCCGAGCACGGTGGCCGAGCGGATGCTGACGTCGAGCCGGTAGATGGCGTAGGAAATAAACGCGGGGATCACCTGGGGAATGATGGCGAACAGAATGATCTGCATCTTGGTCGCGCCGGTTGCCTGCAACGCCTCGACCTGGCCTTTGTCGACGCCCTCCACTTCCTCGGCGCAGAATTTGGCGAGCATGCCGGTGGCATGCAGCGCGATCGCCAGCACCCCGGCGAAGGGGCCTAGGCCGACGGCGCTGACGAAGATCAGCGCGAACACCAATTCGTTGATGGCGCGAAGTGCGTTGAGGAAGATGCGCGTCGCGTGAAACACCACCGGGTGCGGCGTGGTATTGCCGGCACCCAGAATGGCGAGCGGGATCGACAACAGGATGGCGATCAGGGTGCCCCAGGCTGCGATCTGGATGGTCTCGATGGTGGCGTCGATCAGCAGTTGGGCGTAGCTGAGTTCGGGCGGAAACATGCGGGTGAGGAAATCCCACATGTAGGGCAGGCCCCGGACGATCGCGCCCGGGTTCATGCCGATCTGGTGGCCGGTGAACCAGAGGACGGCGACGCACGGGATCGCCCAGATGACGGCGGTTCCCGCGCGCCGGCGGCGTTGGCGCGCCTCGCCCGCGAGCCCGGCAGCGACGGCGCGTTCGAAGGTGGTGGCGTCAGACATCGTCGCTACCGCCATTGTCGTTTCCGGCCGACCGCTCGCGATAATAGATGCGGTGGATCGCCTCGTCGGTCAGCTCGGCGGCCGAGCCGCGGAACACCACCGCGCCCCGGTTCATGCCGACGATGCGCTCGGCGAATTCGCGCGCGTAATCGACCTGGTGTAGGTTGCAGAGCACCGTGATGCCCAATTCGTGCGTCACCTGCTTCAGGTAGCCGAGCACCTGGCGCGCGATCTTGGGGTCCAGGCTGGCGACCGGCTCATCGGCCAGGATCACCTGCGGCTGCTGCGCCAGCGCGCGGGCGATGGCGACGCGCTGCTGCTCGCCGCCGGAAAGGGTGTCGGCGCGCTGGAACGCCTTGTGGTCCATGTTGACCCGGGCCAGGCATTCGATGGCGATGCGCTTGTCGTCCTGGGAGAAGTTGTAAAAAAGACTTCGCCATGTGCTGCGGTAGGCAAGCCGCCCGGTCAGCACGTTAGTCAGCACCGAAAGCCGCTTCACGAGGTTGAACTGCTGGAACACCATGCCGAAGCGGTGACGGATTTCGCGCAGGTTCTTGTTGGGGCCGGTGATCTCTTTGCCTTCGTGGATCACTTTGCCTTCGGTAGGCTCGACCAGGCGGTTGACGCAACGCATCAAGGTCGATTTGCCGGCGCCGCTCGGACCGAGGATGACCAAGAATTCGCCCTCGCTCACGTCGATGCTAACGTTATCGAGGGCCTTGATTCCGCCTTTGTAGGTCTTGGAAAGACCCTGGATCGACAATTCGGTCTTGCCGGTCTTGGGCCGGGTGGCGGTCTGGATGGCGACGGTGGTCATGGTCCGGTTCCCGTGTTCAATAAATGCGGCTTCGGATGTAGGTCGAGGCCATGTCGATGACCGTGACCATGCCGAGGATGATGAGCAGGATAAGTCCAACTTCGCGCCATTCGAACAGGCGGATCGCGGTCACCAGCTCGAAGCCGATGCCGCCGGCACCGACCATGCCGAGCACGGTCGCCGAGCGCACGCCGACTTCGAACCAATAGAGGTTGTAGGTGACGAACTGCGGCAGCGCCTGGGGCAGGATGGCGAACAGAATAACCTGCAGGCGGCTCGCGCCGGTCGCGCGCAACGCCTCGATCGGGCCGGGATCGACGTTCTCCATCGCCTCGGCATAGAGCCGGCCCAAAATCCCGCCGTAATTGACGGCGAGCGCGAGCGCGCCGGGAAACGGCCCCAAGCCGACCGCGGCGACGAAGAAGATCGCCCAGATCAGTTCGGAAATGCTGCGCAAGAGGTTGAGCACGGCCTTGGTCGCGTTGCGCACGACGGCCGAGCGCACCACGTTGCCGGCGGCGAGAATGCCGAGCGGCAGGCCGATCACCGCCGACAGGACGCTGCCCCAGACCGCGATGTAGATGGTTTCGAGCGCGGGCTGCCACACGTTCTCGGCGAATTGCCATTTGGGCGGCCACATGCGCGCGAAGTATTCGCCGATGACCGGGACCGCGCTGAACACCTCGCGCGGGCGCAGGTCGACTCCGTCGGCGGCCCAAGCGAGGAATCCGACGGCGGCCGCGACCCCGATCATATGCGGCAACCGCCAGCGCTTGCGTGCCGCGATTTCGGCCAGCACGCGCTCGACCGCGCGCGCTTGGCCGCCGCCCGCCTGGCTATTGGCCGAAACCGACATTCCCGTGGTCACGATATTCCGCCCGAATCCGCGCCCTGAAAAAAGCGAACGGCGGACGGGCGCGTCGCCGCGCCCGTCCGTCGCGCCCTCCGATCACTTCATCTTGGTCAGGTCGAGCTTGAGGACGCTCGCGATCTCGCGGATCGAGTCGTAGTCCTTGTCGGTCGCGGGGTCGAAGCGCGCCACCGTGCCCATCTCGCCGAACGGCAGATTCTTCACTTCGGCGAACGCGTCGCGGATCTTTTTCTTGAGGTCGTCCGGCAGCGACTTGCGATAAAGCAACGGATCGTTCGGGATCGCCGCCGACGTCCACACCACTTTCAGGGTATTGCAATCGGCGAGGCCCTTGGCGCAACCGCGCTCGTAGATGCGGTCGGCGACCGCGCCGGCGTCGACCTTGCCGGTGCCGACGGAAACGATGGTCGCATCGTGACCGCCCGAATACATCACCTGCTTGAAATCCTTCTGCGGAACGATGCCGGCCTTGGCGAACGCCGCCGACGGCACCATCGAGCCCGAGGTCGAACCCGGATCGACGAAGGCGAAGGTGCGGCCCTTGAGGTCGGCGAGCGAATTGATGCCGCTATCCTTCTTGGCGATGATGATCGACTGGTAGCTCGGCTGCATGGTCCGGGCGACCACGGTGACCGCGAACGCCTCGACCGGCGCCTGGGTGGTCGCCAACACGTAGGAGAACGGCCCGAGCAGACCGACGTCGACGTGACCCGAGCGGAACGCCTCGATGGTGGCGTTGTAGTCGGAGCCGACAAAGGTCTCGATCTTCATGCCCGTGTGCTTGGCGACGATGTCGAGGATCGCTTGCGATTGGCGCACCATGGCGCGCGAATCTTCCGCCGGGATGAAGCCGACCCGGAGCACGCCGGTCTTGGTCGGATCGTGGGCCTGCCGCTGCTGGGCCTCGGCCGTGGAGATCGCCGCGCTCGTCGCCATCAGGGCGGCGAGGGCGGAAAACGCCAGGGTTTTCGTTATCTTCATGTTGTCATCTCCTCTGCTAGAGCCTGCCTTTGCGAAATTGCGTCCCCGGTTCGGAGGGATTCCGTCCAGAGATCATCTTAAACGGTTTGGGCGGTTTACCACCGCAAGTTGACGTTCTTGATCTGGGTGTAGCTGAGCAGTTCCTCGAAGCATTCCTCCTGGCCGAGCCCGCTCTGCTTCCAGCCGCCGTAGGGCGCGCCGATGTAGCGCCCGTTGGAATTGATCCAAACGTAACCGACGTCGACCCGGTCGGCGGTTTCCATCGCCCGGCTGAGGTCGTTGGTCACGATTGCCGCGGTCAAACCGTACTCGACGCCGTTGACCTGCGACAGCATTTCGTCGAAGTCCGACCACGGCATGATCGACATGACGGGGCCGAAAATCTCCTCGCGGCCGATCTTCATGGCCGGCGTGACCTTGTCGAATACGGTCGGCGCGACGAAGTAGCCGTTATCGAGAGCGGCGTTCTTCGGCTTGCCGCCGCCGATCAGCAATTCGGCGCCTTCCTGCCTGCCGGATTCGATGTAGCCCATGACGCGCTTGTACTGGCGTTCCGACACGATCGGCCCGAGTTCGTTCTCGTCGAGCCACGGAAACCCGACCGGCAGCGCTTCGGCGAGCTTGACCAGTTCGTCGCGCACCGGCTTATGCAACGATTCATGCACGAACACGCGCGAGGTCGAACTGCACGATTGCCCTTGGCGGTTGAGATTCATGCCCTTGACCGCGGCCGAGGCGGCTTTCTTCGGGTCGGCGTCGGGGAAGATGATGATCGGATTCTTGCCGCCGAGCTCAAGGGTGACGCGCTTCAGGCCGTCGGCGGCGTCGCGGGCGATGGCGCGGCCGGTCGGCACCGATCCGACGAAACCGACCCGGCTCACGTCCGGATGCTTGACCATGGCCGATCCGGTGGCGCCGTCGCCGGTGATGACGTTGACCACGCCGGGCGGAAAGAGGCCCTCGCACAGTTCGCCCAGCTTGAGGCTGGAGAGCGGCGACTGTTCGGAGCCCTTGATCACCACGCAGTTGCCGGCGGCGAGCGGCGCCGCCGCCTTTTCGGCGCAGAAGCGGAACGGGTGGTTGAAGGGATTGATCTTGGCGACCACGCCGTAGGGCTGGCGGCGGGTGAAGTTGAGGTGGTTGGGCCCGTGCGAGGAGGTCTCGCCCTTGACCTCGGTGATGAGCCCCGCGAAGTACTCGAGCGAGTCGGCGGTCCAATCCATGTCGCCGCGCATGCCCTTGGCGGCGTTGCCGGAATCGACCGCATCCATGAGGCCGAGATAGTCGCGGTTGTCGCGGATGCGCTTGGCGAGCGCCTTGAGCGCCGCCGCGCGCTCCTTGATGGTCGTTTGGCGCCACTGGGCGAAGGCTTTTTTCGCCGCCGCCACCGCGCGGTCGACATCGGCCGGGCCGGCGAGCGGCACGTCCGGCAGCCTGCGCCCGGTCGAGGGATTGACGTGGCTGATGGTGCGGCCGTCGGCGGCCGCTTCCCATTTGCCGCCGATGTAAAGACCGCGCGGGGTAAACCCGAGATCGGGTTCCTTGGGAGGCAAAGCGACTTTGTTCATGGGGGTGTTTCCTTCAGGGGACGATGGCCGCGCGCAGCACGGAGCGTTCGGCGGCGCGCTTGATGGCGACGCCGACCTGGTCGAGCGGGAACTTGGCGTCGACCAGGGCGTGGAACGGAAACCGCGTGCGGTTGGCGGCGACGAAATCGAGCGCCTCGATCAGGTGGCGCGGATGGTAGTTGTGGACGCCCTTGAGCGTGACCAGCTTGCGGAGGATGAGGTTGGCGTCGATGCGGACGTAGGCCTCGGGATTGACGAGGCCGCCCAGCACGTAGCGTCCGCCGACGCGCACCATCTTGAGGCCGGACGGGATCACCTCGGGCGAACCGCACACCTCGATCACCGCGTCGGGGCCCTCGGGCGGGCAGAGCGCGCGCACCTTCTTGACCAGGTCGTCCTCGCCCATCGCACCCGGATCGAAGGCGGCGTCGACGCCGAATTTCATCGCCAGCACGCGCCGCGCCGCGACCGTGTCGAGGCCGATCACCAGGCGCGCGCCGCGGGCCTTGGCGATGGCCGCGCCGTAGAGGCCGAGGAGCCCCAGGCCCTGCACCACCACCGCCTCGCCCATGCCGATCCCGGCCGCCTCGGTGACCGAAATCATGGTGGCGACGCCGCAATTGACCGGGGTCGCTTCCTCGTCGCTCATGTCGGCGGGCAGCTTCAGGATCCAGGATTGCGGCAGGATGTAGCAGTATTCGGCGAAGCCGCCGTGGAAATGCGGGTCGTCGCTGACCGCCATGTGCCCATATTTCTCGACGCCGGGCGACTTCTGCGGGATGTCGAGCACCTCGGTGTAGTAGTTGGGGCCGCGAATGAAGAATTCGCTCCAGGTGATGCGGTCGCCGACCGCGAGTTTGTCGCCGCGCATGTCTCGGTCGATGTTGGAGCCGAGCTCGACGATGGTGCCGATGATCTCGTGGCCGAGCACACCGGGGCACGGGTTCGGCCGCCGCCCCTCGTAGGAGTGGATGTCGGAACGGCAGATGGTCGACATGCGGATTCGCACCAGCACCTCGTCCGGCCGGGTCGGGCGCAAGGGAAATTCGCGCACAACGAACGGCTGGTTGGGTGCGTCGTACACGGCGGCCTTGCCGCGGGCGGGTTTCATGGCGGTCGTGGTCTCTTCCCTCAGTGGGCGGCGGCGCCGTTGAGGGCGTATTCGAAGATGTGATGGCTCTTGAGGGCGCCCGCCTTCGCCTTCTGGGCGTAGACGTCGCCGACCGGCTCGCTGACGACGAACGGCACGCGCGCTTCCGACACGCCGCCGTGGGTGCGGAGCCGATGGCCTTCAAGACCCTTCAAGTCGTGATCGGCCTTGCTTGCGCCGACGCAGGTGCCCCGGTCGGAAATAACGGCGACATCGCCCTCGCGGTCGGGCGGCAGGTCGTACTGGGCGCATATGGAACGCTTGTCGAGCACGGTCTCGATCCCCTTGATCGGCTCGACCAGCTTCATGATCTGGTCGGGCTTCGCCTTGCCGCCCCGGCAATAGACGCGCACAAACCCGCCGAGCGCCCCGTGGTGGGCGACGAAGTAATCGGTGATCGGGCAGATGACCTTCGTGTCGCCCTTGCCGAATTCGGCGTCCAGAATGTCCTGGAGCCAGATGACGTTGGGCGTGCCGTCGGGCTTGGATTTGTCGTTCATGCCGTGGTCGGCGGTGAGCGCGACTACGGCGCCCAGGTCCGCGAGCCGGCCGAACTTCTCGTCCAGGTTCTTATAGAACCTGTTGGCTTCGCCTTCGCCCGGCGCGTACTTGTGCTGGATGTAGTCGGTGAGCGAAAGGTACATGATGTCCGGGCGCTCGCGCTCCAGGAGGCGGATGCCGGCTTCCAGCACGAACAGGGACAGTTCGGCCGAATACATGTCGGGCAGCGGCATGCCGACGAACTTGAGCACGCTGTCGATGCCGTGCTCGGCCTTGGTGCACTTGTCGGCCTGCTCGGAGGAGAAGTTGATGTTGCCGCGCGAGATGTCGAGCCCCTTGCCGAGTTGGCGGCGAAGCTTGTCCTTGGCGGTGATGGAAACCACCTTGGCGCCGGCGCGGGCGAATTCGGCGAGGATGGTGGTGCCGCGCAGCAATTCGGGTCCGGTCATCACCACCGCCTCGCCGGTCGCCGGGTCGAGATAGAAGTTGCCGGAAATGCCGTGGACCGAGGCGGGCGCGCCGGTGACGATCGACATGTTGTTGGGGCAGGTGAAGCTCGGCACCGTGCCGTCGGCGACCGCGTTGAAGCCCTGGCCCATAAAGCGGGCGACGTTGGGGATGATCCCGTCCTTGAGGCCGCGGTCGAAGTACGACGGATCGCCGCCGTCGATGCACACCACCACCAGCGGCCGCTTGGGCCAGCGGTAGTCGGTTCCGTTGACGCGAACGATCGGTTTGTCGCCGTTTTTCGGCATGTCGGGCCCCTCCACAAGGCTGATGGGCGAACGGTAGCGAATAGGCTATCATCTGAAAAATCGATTATTCAGCATATATCATTTATTTGACAAATATATGATCGAACCGAGACATAAGCGCGAAAGAGCGTTGATTCATGTATGAAAAATGGCTGAAGGCGTTTCACATGGTCGCCACCCAGGGTGGCTTCACCCGTGCCGCGCGCGCGCTCAACGTCGGCCAGCCGACCATTTCAAGCCACATCAAGGCGCTCGAGGACCATTTCCGGGTCGAATTGTTCCACCGCCAGGGGCGCAAGTTCGAGCTATCGGATACGGGGCGGAAGCTGCTCGCCATCACCCAGGGGCTCTACGGCCACGAAGCGGAAGCGGCGAGTTTTCTCCGCACCGTCGGCCGGAACGAGCGCGGGCTGCTGCGCCTCGGCGCGGTCGGGCCCTACGAGGTGATCGAGCTCGCGCACCGGTTCCGCGAGCGTTATCCGGCGGTCGAAATCGCGGTCAACGTCGCCTCGCGCGCCGAGATCATGGCGCGGCTTTCCAATTTCGAGATCGACGTCGGCGTGCTGGCCGACGACATCGGCGGGCCGGAATTCTTCTCCATGCTCTACGACCGCCATCCGGGGCTGGTGATGATGCCGGCCGGGCACCGGCTCGCGCGCCAGAAATCGCTCCGCATCGCCGATCTGCAAGGCGAGCCGGTGATCTTCCGCGATCCCTCGTCGGCGACCCGGCGCGCGTTCGAGGGCGCGCTCGCCAAGGCCGGGGTCACGGTCAAGCCGATCCTCGAAATCAACAGCCGCGAGGCGATTCGCGAGGCGGTCGCGCGCGGCATGGGCCTCGGCGTGGTCTCGGAACGGGAATACGCGCCGCACCCGGATATCCGCGCGCTGCCGGTGCGCGACGCGGCGATTCTGATTTCGGCCTACGTCACGGTGCTGAACGCCCGCCGTCCGCGCCCGCTGATCGAGGCGGCGATCGCGGTCGCGCGGGACGCCTCGCAGTTCCGGGTCAAGCGGTAGGCTTTATTTCGCGCGCCCCGCACCCGCGATCGCCTTTTCAAGATCGGTCAATTCCTCGCAGCCCTTGGGGCAGAGCGCCTTGAGCCGCGCCGCCACCTCGCGCGCCTTCGCCAATTGGTCGGTTTGGACGTAAAGCTCGCCGAGATATTCGAGCGCGCCCTTGTGCTTCGGATCGATCGCGAGCGCCTTTTGGTAATGCGCGAGGGATTGTTCGAAATCGCCGCTCTTGCGCAGGCTGTAGCCCATCAGGTTGTGGGCGTCCGCGTTCTTGGGGTCGGCCTTGAGGATGGGGGCGAGCAGGGCGATCGCGCCTTTGTAATCTTTCGCCTCGATTTTCGTCCGAACAGGCGCCAGTTCGGTCACCGCGCGCAAAGGATCGGGGTCGTCGACCGCGCCCGCGCTTCCGCTCCACAAAGCGAAGATGATAATCGCCGTCACCGCCCGCATGGGCGCATTCTATCATAGAAAAACCCTCGGCAGGTGTCGGGCTTGACAAACCCCCCTCGGAAAATATCCTCACCCGGCCGGTTCCGCGCCCGAAGCATGATTCTCCGTGGTGGGGACGGACGAGGGGAAGTCCATGGTCCGCTATCTGAAGCAGGCCGCACCGCGTTCCGCGCAGACCGACCGGCAGTTGGTCGAGCGCGTCCGCGCCATGATCGAGGACATCGAGCAGAATCGCGACGCGGCGGTTCGGCGCTATGCCCGCGACCTCGACAAATGGACCCGCGACGAGTTCCGCGCGTCGGCGGATGAAATCGCTGCCGCGCGCAAGGCGGTGAGCGCGACGTTCAAGGACGACTTCGCCTACTGCAAGAAGCAAATCACCGACTTCGCCAAGCGTCAGCGCGATTCCCTTCATGAATTCGAGGCCAAATTCGGCGACGGCATTTCGCTCGGGCAAAAAATCATCCCGGTCGAGGTCGTCGGCTGCTACATTCCGGGCGGCAAATATCCCTTGATTTCGGCCGCGTTGATGAGCGTGGCGACCGCCAAGGTCGCCGGCGTGCCGCAGGTCATCGGCGCCGCGCCGCCGCGCGAGGGCCGCGGCATCTACGCGCCGACCCTCTACGCGCTCGCCGAGGCGGGCGCCGACGACATCTTCACCATCGGCGGGGTTCAGGCGTTCGCCGCGATGGCGTTCGGTTGCGTCGGCATGCGCGCCGTGGACATGATCACCGGCCCAGGCAACGCTTACGTCGCCGAGGCCAAGCGCCAGCTGTTCGGCCGGGTCGGCATCGATCTGCCGGCGGGCCCGACCGAAATTCTGGTGATCGCCGATTCCTCGGCCGACCCCGCCCTGGTCGCGACCGATTTGCTCGGCCAGGCGGAACATGGGCCGGACAGCCCGGCGTGGCTGGTGACGACCTCGGAAAAACTGGGACGCGAGGTGCTGGCCGAAATTGACCGGCAGCTGGTGACCCTGCCGACGGCGGAAATCGCGGGCGCGGCGTGGCGGCGCTGGGGCGAGGTGATGGTCGTCGCCGACGACGACGAAGCGATCGCGGTAAGCGATACCTACGCCCCCGAACACCTGGAGGTGATGACGCGCCGCGACGATTATTATCTCGCCCGGCTGAAAAACTACGGCAGCCTGTTTGTCGGCGAGGAAAGCACCGTCGCCTACGGCGACAAGGGCGTCGGCACCAACCACACGCTGCCCACCGGCCGCGCCGCGCGCTATACCGGCGGGCTGTGGGTGGGCAAATTCCTCAAGACCGTCACCTACCAGCGCCTGACCGCGTCCGCGAGCCAGAAGATCGCGCCGATCATGGCGCGCATGTGCGCCGAGGAAGGCATGCTCGCCCACGAAGCCACCGCCACCGCGCGCGCCCAGCGCTACCTGCAACGGCCGCGCCCAGGGTGACAAGCGACGAGCTGACCATCAAGACATCCGACGATCAAGCGGGTGAACCATTTGCCCGCCAACTCCAGGGAGGAGACCGATGAGCATCGACAAGACCAACATTCCCCGCCGTGATTTTCTTGCCGGCGCGGCGGCCGGCGTGGCCGGCGCGAGCCTGCTAAGCGCGTTTCCGGCCGGCGCGCAAAGCGCCAAGACCGGCACCGTCCGTTGCTGGGGCGAGCCGGGACCCTACGGTGGCGTCGCGGTCGCGGCGATGAACGAATGGGCGCAGAAGAACGCGCCCGGCCTCAAGTTCGAGATCGAGACAATTCCGTGGGACGGCGTCTACGTCAAACTGATGACCGATCTCGCCGCGCAACGGCCCCCGTCCCTGATCAGCGTCGAATCGCCGATCGCCATGCAGTTGATGGCCGAAGGATTGCTGGTATCGCTCGACGACGTGGTCGACAAGATCGGGCGCAACCGGATCGCCGACGGCGTGAAGTGGGAATACTGGGGCAGCTGGAAGGGTAAGCAATACGTGCTGCCGGCCCATCACCAGCCGCACCTGTTGCTGGTGCGCATGGACATCGCCAAGGAGTTGGGGCTCAAGGACCCCGACACCTGGGACTGGAACGATCTGCTCGCCGCGGCGCGGACGATTTCGCAGAAAAAGCCGGACATGGCCGGATTCACCATGGCGCTTGGGCGCAATCTCTGCACCGATTACCACTTCTCCGCGCTGCTCCATTCTGCCGGCGGACGGATGTTCGACGCCGCCAACAAGTTCCAGGTGGTGTTCGACAGCCCGCAGACGGTCGAGGCGCTGACCTTCGTCAAGGAACTGCGGCCCTACATGCCCAAGGGCGCGGTCGAATACAGCTTCCTCCAGGTAGTCGACGCCCACGTCACCGGCAAGACCGCGATGAGCTTCTACTGGGGCCGCACGCTCGGCCGCGCGGCGGAGGAAAACAAGGCGGTGTTCCAGGCGACCGAGGCGTTCAACCACGCCCGCCATCCCAAGACCGGCCGGCGCCACAACTGGAACGATTTCCAGGGCTGGTGCATCCCCATCCGGAACAACCCGTTCATCGACGAAGCCAAGGCCGCGCTGGTGTATTACCAGACCAGCAAGGATTGGCTGATCAAGTACAGCCATTCGCTGGTGCCCAACGTGGCGCCGACCTACAAGGACGTGTTGGATGCGCCCGAGTTGCGCAATCACCCGATCTTCCAGGCCAAACCGCGCACGGTGCAGACGTACTTCAAGGATTCGCTCGCCCATTCGAGCAGTTCGGCGAACGAGTTGCTGCAAGGCGTCAATCCGCTTGCCGGCATCGTGCACGGCCGCTCGGTCTTGGCGCAGACCGTGCAGAAAGTGGTGATCGACAACATGGCGCCCGCGGAAGCGGCCAAGTGGGGCGCGCGCGAGCTGGAGGCGATCCGGCGCGACAACATGCGCCTGCTCGGTTGATCGGCTGATCGGCGGGCCGGGCGGCCCCGAGGCCGCCCGGCCCGTGCCGCTTTTATCACTCCCCGGCGCGTCGACAAGCCATGAATCGCAAAACCACCGTGCTGCCCGATCGGGTCGTCGGGCTTCTGTTCGTTGTTCCGTTCGTCGTCCTGGCGGCGACGTTCATGGTCTATCCGGTGGTCGAGGCGGTGCGGATGGCGTTTCTCAGCTACAATCCGCTGCGCCCCGACCTCACCACCTTCGCCGGTCTCGCCAACTTCGCGTTCATTTTCGAAGACCCTCTTTTCTGGGATTCGTTCTGGCAGGCGACCGTGTGGACGGTATTGTCGATCGTCTTTCAGACCGCGTTCGGCGTCGGCATCGCGCTGCTTCTCCACCAGGCGCTGGCGGGCATGGCGATATTTCGGGGGCTGCTGCTCTTTCCCTACATCGTGCCGACGGTCGTGATCGCCCTGATCTGGCGCTGGATCTTCAATCCCGAAATCGGCGTGGTGAACCACGCATTGCTGGCCGCCGGGCTGATCCAGACACCGATCTATTGGCTGTCGACTCCGGACATGGCGATGGCCTCGACCATCATGCTCAACGTCTGGAAATACACGCCGTTCGTGGTCATCTGCGTGCTCGCCCGGTTGCAGACGGTTCCGCTCGAATTGTACGACGCGGCCAAGGTCGACGGGGCGGGCGTGATCCGCCGCTTTCTCGACGTGACGCTGCCGCAATTGAAGGAAGTCCTCATCGTCGTGATCGTGTTCCGCACCATCTGGACGTTCAACAAATTCGAGGAAATCTACCTGCTGACCAAGGGCGGGCCCGGCACCTCGACCTTCAATCTCGCCGTCTATTCGTTCGAGCAGTCGATCGCCTCCCTCAGGCTCGGCGTCGGCGCCGCGACCGGGGTGGTGATGATGGTGATGCTGTTTCTCGGCAGCGTCATCTACCTGCGGGTATCCGGCTTCGGCGCGGACGAAAAATCGTCATGATCCGGGATCGCCTGGGCCCGGTCGTCCTCCGCCTCGCGCTTTACGCGAGTCTGGCCGCGATTACCTTCCTGGTTTGCTTTCCGCTGATCTGGGCGCTCACCACCTCGCTCAAGCCGAAGGCGGAAATTTTCGCCGTTCCGCCGACGCTCTGGCCGCAAACGGTCACGCTGGAGAACTATGCCGCGCTGCTCAGCGGCAAGTCGCAGTATTTCCAGGCCGAAGGCCAGGCGGCGGTCGGCACCTCGCCGGCCCAGTTCTTCGTGCGCTGGTTCGCCAACAGCGCGATCGTGACCTTCGGCTCGACGCTCATCAGCATCACGGTCGCGACCCTTGCCGCCTACAGCCTGACCCGGTTCCGCTATTGGGGGCGGCGGTTCGTTCCCTATTTCAGCCTGCTCGGCTACATGATTCCGTCCATCATCTTCGTTTTTCCGCTTTTCCTGATGATGGTGCGGATCGGGCTCACGGATTCGCTCTGGAGCCTGATCCTCGGCTACGTCTGCGTCACGTTGCCGTTCTGCATGTGGCTGATGTGGGCGTTCATGCGCTCGATCCCGATCGAAATCGAGGAAGCGGCCCTGATCGACGGTGCCTCGCGCCTGCAGGTGTTCGGCCAGGTGGTGCTGCCGTCGGCGCTGCCCGGGATCATCGCCGCCGGCATTTTTTCCATGATCGTGTCGTGGAACGACTACCTGTTCGGGCGCGTGTTCATGAATTCCCTCGATAATCTCACGCTCACGGTCGGGGTCATGCTGTTCTTCGAGGGCACGCACGTGGACTGGGGCCTTTTGATGGCGGCCTCGG